>Ga0209709_10000821_pt1 | contig 29272 bp, 34 predicted proteins | sample ArcticOcean_MG_C_2_FD_187435 | JGI IMG/M metagenome (GOLD analysis project Ga0209709, IMG submission 187435) | Marine microbial communities from western Arctic Ocean - ArcticOcean_MG_CB4_136 (SPAdes) (version 2) | ecosystem: Environmental > Aquatic > Marine > Oceanic | place: Arctic Ocean... | reverse complement strand
GGCTTCGGCGGCAGCACTGTGTTGTCTACAACAACCATGGGTAGCGCTGAAAGATTTGATGCTAACCAAACTGGTATAACCGTAACTGTGGATAAGGACTGGATCAGAGACGTCAACGGCGTTCAGCTCGCAGGGGATGTCCAATTCAATTTCAATGTGGATGATTCGCTGGACAACCCCTCTTGTCCACCAAGTTGTTAGATGTTTTAAATGACTCGCTTAGGCAGTGGAAGATTCTCGCAGTAATGGGGAAAGGTTCCCTGTGCCTGGCCTCAGTGCAGCAACTATAGGGATCATTCAGAAAAAACACCATTAGTAAGGTGGCCCGAGATTTCTGTACAGGAGGGACTATTCTGGGTGTTAGAGGAGGAACGATGGATATATCCATTTACAGCAGTTTGGGTCTCCTCAGTAGACTAATGCAAAGACGTAGGCCACACCTTGACTCTGAATGTCGACACCTAGCATACCAGTTGAGTGGGGCTATAAATTTCCACTCTGACGGTTATTACACCCGGTTAGAGAGTTCACTACGGACAGATCAAGTACTTGCAGGCAAGATGGACGAGGAGGGCGCTACACCGCTCGGAGAATAATCTCAGTTGGCGCTTGTTGAATACTACCAGCTAACCCAATATCGACCGCCTTGAGCTTTGGCTCGGTGTATTGCGCTAATTTATCCCAGGCGTCTATCGAATACTTAAGGTCTGTAACCGAGCGAGACTCTATTGCAAGACTGTGCAGAACCGAGGCATTCTCCGCCATCTTCATGATTGGATGAAAATCATCACCGTACATGTCCTGCAGTCTATTGAGCAGATACTTTTTATTCTTGTTAGGGGACCCTAATCGGCTCGCCATAAACGTCACCTTGTCGTTAGATCATTGATTATAAACGATTTAATTAGGTAAAAGGCAACATTATCTTGTCATTGTGCTGCGATAAAATTCATTATTAAATCATCTTATACTAGCCAGACTATTGTCTAAAATAGCTCATCACACTCTAATGCTCATTGTTCTTGATATTCAGCTAACCACTCATCACTAGTTTGGTTCTGTACTCTCTTAGTATCATCTATAGGGCTAATAGGATTACTTGTATACTCACTTACTTGTTTACTTATTACGTAGTTATTTTGACACGTAGTAGAAATACTCTCTTGTGTAGACTCCGTAAGGGTTTGATTAATATCCTTATCAGGGATAGTTATCAGGTTTTTATCAGGAAGTTGTCGGGTAGTTATCAGGGAGTTATCAGGCACACTCATCGGTCTAAGCGTTCCTGCATCTAATCTAGTGCCCTTTGAAATCTCAGCCATAAATACGATTGATTTCAGCTTACCCATACAGTCATGAAAAGATGTCAAACTCCTAGGAACAGGGAGAGAAGTTGATCGCCACATTTCCATGAAACCGCTTTTTGGCTTTGGGGTGAAATGTCCTTTCGGAAGAGGCGAGCCTTTTTTGTAATTCTTCGTGCTTCGTTGCCGATCCAAATCAACGTTGAAGATAACGTGGTAATCCTTATCATCATCTTCACAAGTAACTTGCAAAGTTATGCCATCAAAATTGCCGTTTTCGTAGGCTCCCACCGAATAAGACACATATCTTAGATTAGTAATTAACAAAATCTTATGCCGACCGCGCTATACGTTCTGAACAGGCGTTTTTTGGCCGTTGAGAGATTTATTAGCTTGATAAGGACGAAACCTATGCAATGGACAGGATTCCGACGAACAGGACGAAATAGACTCCTTAAAGCCCTTTTCTAGGTGGTTTGAGGTGCAGCCAACACACTCACAGCATTTCGCGTGAACAGCCATCGTCCGTGAATGTAAGTTATTGTGGTATCTGAGGATTGGGTTGCATTTACTCATGCCCAGCCCCCCTTGTTTCTTGATACCGCTTATCTAGCCATTCATAGATTTCATGATCCCACCATCCGCAGCCTTTGCCGCCCTTAATGATTTTTACAGGAGCAGGAAACTTACCTTGATCAATAAGCGCATAAATGTGAGATGTGGAGAGTGGGACTATTTCTTGGACTTGCTTAATACGAAGTATTCGCCGTGACTTAATATCTGAGTTCATATCTATTCCTGTATTTATAGTTGTAAATGGTCAACACAGGGAATATTATTCTCATGTGTCGACCTTCTCGGGTTGAGCACTTCCTCAGATATCGGATTGGCGTCCGATGTTTGGATTAAAAAGCCTTGATTCGTTTCAGGGCTTTTTTTTGTCCTGAGAAAATATTAGAAGTACTTTTGCTTCTGAAGTACCGCTAACACATCTTTGTATAAAGCAGTGCCGTTATGCAATAGCTTTTCCCTAAAACATGTCGTTAACTGACTGCAGATGTCTACATGCAAACGAAACAGGTTGTTTTTACATGAGAGTGTCTAAAAAACGGAAATCACTGGACTGCAATATCCATTGCGTTTTGTGATGTAAGCATGGGGTGGGTAATTTTTTTTGAGGAGTGTATATAGATATAGAGAGCAGCGGCTTGCGGGAGGGGGTACCTGGTTAGCTACTGGAGATTCTATCTGCAGAAGAGGATATCATTCGTGAAATAGCTGTTCAGATGTACTTATTTTGAAGTTTGGCTCCCACAACTGTAACTCTAGCTGTAACTCTATAGTATTTTAAATGCCCAGAAACGAAAAAACCCCAGCATTTGCAGGGGTCTTAACGATGCTGAGTGGCGGTGGGATAGGGATTCGAACCCTAGATAGGCTATTAACCTATGCCAGTTTTCAAGACTGGTGCATTCAACCGCTCTGCCATCCCACCGTTTTGAGGCGCTGATTATACAGCGCCTTCTTTCACTAACAAGTAACAATTACGCCTTTGTGCATTTTTAAGCGCTTTCGTTATTTTCAGGTGATTCTGGAGCGTCCTTTGCACCAGTTTCATTAGAGGCTTTCTCGGCCTTACGTCGCTTACGTGGGTCATTTGACGCGCGCGGTGCCTCTTTTGGTGCTATTGCGGCCACTGATTTACTTGGTGCTGTCTCAGCACTCTTTGCTGCTACCGGTCGCTCTGTTACTATTTCAACCTTGGCGGCTGTTTTGGGCTTTTTGCGCGGGTCATTGCCCGCGCGCGGGCCCTCTGCGGCTGCAGATGCGTCCTGTACTGACTCAGTAGCCTTCGGCGCGGGCTTGCGCCTTGATCGAACTGGCTTCTTAGCTTTTATTTCTGCTGTAGGCGCTTCGGCTGTTTGCGACTCTGTGGCGGGGGCGTCAACACTCGTCTCAGTAGGTGCAATACTTTCTGCCTTGGGCTGACGTGGCGCTGCTGGCTTGCGTGGTCGGCGGGCTGGCTTCTCAACTTTTACCCCAGCGGTGGCTTCTGGTGCGGCCGTTGCTGTCGTTGGAGCTGTTGCCGGCGCTACAGTAGTTTCAGGCATCGCTGAGGATGCTGGGATATTCTCCGTTGTGACTGTGCCTTCGATAGTAGCTGTTTGATCAAGCATTTCTTGAGGTACATCCTGACGCTGACGACGGCGACGTGGACCACGACGTTTTTCGTCAGGGCGACGCTGCAGTTGATCACCCTGTGGTGCTTTGTTGCCATTGGCCTCTACTGTTGCTGCTGCCGGCTTTTGGGCGGTTTGAGTTACGTCAGAGTTAGCTGAACTTGGCTTCTTATTCTGGTCACGATCACGATTGCGATTGTTTCCGTTACCTCGGCCCTCTGGCTTTTGCTCATTATTCTGGCGACCGTCGTTACGAGACTCGTTGCGAGAGTTATTGCGCGGCTCATTACGAGATTCGTTACGTGGCGCGTTACGCGAATCATTGCTGTTATTGGATCTGCCTCGGTTATTTGACCGGCCACGATTGTTTTGACCGCCGCGGCTTCTATTTTGATCGCCACGGCCTTTAGGCTTCGGGGCCTCTTCAGGCGCGCTGGCACCACCAAACAGACTGTTCCAAAGTCGTTTCACCAAACCGGGTGACTTAACCGCGACGGGATCAGGCCTGACTATGGTCGGCGCTGGCGTGGAGGGTACAATCGCTTTAACGGCAGGTTGAGGCAGTGACTTGGCGTTGTTAGGTTCGTCACTCACGATCTCTGTGACAGGCTTGCTCAGTTCATGCGCTAATTTGTAGCTGAAATCTGTTGAGTCGTCGTCCTGAGAGCGGATACGAACCACCTCAAAGTGAGGCGTTTCCATTTCCGTATTCGGCAGAACAGTCAGCTGAATTTTATTCCGCTTTTCTATGTCGGTTATTTCTTTGCGCTTTTCGTTAAGCAGGAATGTAGCGACGGGAACCGGCACAATCGCTCGAATTTCGCGGCTAAATTCTTTTTGTGCCTCCTCTTCAACCAGACGCAGAATAGACAATGCCAGCGAACGAGTGCCACGAATAGTGCCCTGGCCTTTACAGCGAGGACAGATCTTTGACATGGTTTCTTCAAGAGAAGGGCGCAGACGCTGGCGCGACATTTCTAGAAGGCCAAAGCGTGAAATACGACCTACCTGAACCCTAGCGCGATCAACAACCAGCGCGTCACGCATTTTATTTTCGACTTCTTTTTGGTGACGGGTGTTTAACATATCAATAAAGTCGATAACAATCAGGCCGCCAACATCACGAAGACGCAACTGACGAGCAATTTCTTCCGCAGCTTCTTTGTTTGTGTTGAAGGCGGTTTCCTCGATATCACCACCCCTGGTGGCCCGTGCCGAGTTGATATCAATTGAAACCATGGCTTCTGTGATGTCGATAACGATGGAGCCACCTGAGGGCAGGCTGACTTCGCGACAGAAGGCTGTCTCGATTTGATTTTCAATCTGGTAACGATTAAAAAGTGGAATTTCATCCTGATAAAACTTCACCTTGCTGGTGAAATCTGGCATCACTGTATTGATAAACGCTGCTGCCAAGGCATAGGCCTCTTCACTATCAACGATAACTTCACCAACATCCTGGCGAAGATAGTCGCGAATAGCACGCACGATGACGTTACTTTCTTGGAATAGAAAGTGGGGGGCCTTAGCGCCATCAGCTTCTTGTGTAATATTTGTCCATAGCTGCACTAGGTAATCTAGATCCCATTGCAGTTCTTCGGTGGCGCGACCGATACCTGCGGTTCTAACGATGGCGCCCATGCCATCAGGTATTTCCATGCCGCGCATTGCTTCGCGCAGATCCGTGCGCTCATCGCCTTCAATGCGGCGTGAGATTCCACCAGCACGGGGATTGTTTGGCATAAGGACCAGATAGCGTCCAGCCAAGCTAATGAAGGTAGTCAGTGCAGCACCTTTGGATCCGCGCTCTTCCTTTTCTACCTGTACCAGCACTTCCTGCCCTTCTTTGAGAGCATCTTGAATGCGAACGCGGCCACCATCAGATGAAGCGCCTTTTTTGAAGTATTCTCGTGAGATTTCTTTCAGTGGCAAAAATCCATGACGGTCCCCACCATAGTCCACAAACGCAGCTTCTAAGCTGGGCTCTACGCGGGTGATTTTACCTTTGTAAATGTTTGACTTGGTTTGTTCTCTTGTGCGGTTTTCAATATCCAGATCGTACAGCCGTTGGCCATCGACCATTGCTACTCGCATCTCTTCGGTATGCGAGGCGTTGATTAACATACGTTTCATAATTCACCTTTACTCGTTGTGTTGAATGAGCGGCAGCGAAAAGGCAAGAAGGGATAGAAAAGGGAAGGTACAACAGAAGAGACACTTTGTCCGAATCTGATTTGAAGGGATTTAACCCTAAAAATCAAGCGGGCTCCGACACCATCTAAGGCTATTAAACACCGCTATGAAGATCTCTCAGGTGTTGTTTTTCCTAATGCCGTTGTATCTGTAGCGTCTAACTTAACCACTGTTTGTATGTTTACATCATAGTTTCCAGCCTATATAACTGGGTAAAACTCTGACTTAAGTCTACTCTACGCCCCCCCATTTAATGCCTCGGGGATTTGGCGCTTACAGCGGCGTCACTAAATTCTTTTGTTTTTACCTTGGTGGCAGCCGTAACTCAACACTTCGGCAAGGCGTTTTATGGTACTTTTACACCTTGACTTGCGGCAGAGACTAACAACCGAAACCTATTTCTAATCTTGTCTTTCACTCGCTGAGCTCACCCAGCTGTTGATAGGTATCTGTTACTTTTGTTTCGCAGACGCCCTGTATTCTTTACCCACTTTACTGACTGGGCCCGGTTCTACCGAAGGGAGCCACTGTTGCTGTGACTGGTGCCAAAGGGAACGCGCGACGCAGGATACCAATAAACCTAAGAGACTACAAATTTAGTTGGGTGAATCTGTGGCAGGTGGTTACAATGTCGCGCTCTAAACTACCTCAGTTGACTAACATTGTCAGAATCACAGCCTCCATCAGAGTTTAATAAAGTTACCTATGTTGAGGTCGGCGAAGAGCATGCCGGTCAACGGTTAGACAACTTTTTAATCAGGCACCTTAAAGGTGTGCCCAAGTCGCGGATATACAATCTTTTGCGCAAAGGTGAGGTGCGCATCAATAAAGGCCGCGTCAAGCCAGATACCCGCGTGAAAGTGGGCGATATCATCAGGATTGCTCCCATACGCGTGGCTAAGCAAGGTGATGCACCCGTCGTTGGCCACCAACTTAGGCGCTATCTGCAGGACAATATTTTGTTTGAAGACGAGGGAATGTTGATTATTAATAAGCCTTCAGGTCTTGCTGTGCATGGTGGCAGTGGAATTTCTCTGGGTGCTATTGAGGCGCTGCGAGTTGAGCGGCCAGAGGCGCGCTTTCTCGAATTGGTTCATCGCCTAGATCGTGAAACCTCTGGCTGCTTGATGTTGGCCAAAAAGCGCGCGGTACTGCTTGAGTTGCAGCAAGCAATGCAGCGCAATCAGGTTGAGAAGCGTTATCAGGCGCTGGTAAAAGGCTCTTGGCCTAGGGGTAAGGCGACTATTAACGCTCCCCTTTTGAAAAATCAGCTCACCTCTGGGGAGCGTATGGTTCGGGTTGATGTGGCGGGTAAGGCCTCTGTTACTCATTTTAAGGTGGCTGAACGCTTTAAAGAGGCTACATTGTTAGGGGTTACTCTTGAGACCGGCCGAACGCATCAGATACGAGTGCACTGTCAGTTTTCCGGCCAACCAGTTGCAGGTGATCCCAAATATGGCGACAGTCACTTTAATGAGAGCCTCAAAGAAGCGGGCCTTAAGCGACTGTTTTTGCATGCCAGTAACCTGCGGTTTAGGCATCCTCTTTCTGGGGATTGGGTTGATGTAGAGGCTGACTTGCCGCAAGACCTTCAGTCCGTGTTAAAAAATCTATGAGATCTAAGCTACTCATCTTTGACTGGGACGGCACTCTGTCGGACTCGGTGACGCGTATTGCCCTGTCCATCCAATTGGCCGCCAAAGACCACCGCTTGCCGGTGCCAACCTTTGATGCCGCCAAGGACATTATCGGTCTAGGCCTTGGCGAGGCTATTAATCGTTTATTTCCAAACGTTGAACCTGTGCTTGCAGCTGAGTTCGGCGCGACCTTCTCTAGCCATTATCGCCTGCATGCATCTGGTTCTACTGATTTTTTTCCAGGTGTGATAAGTACGTTGCAGTACTTGCATGAGGCCGACTATGCAATGGCCGTGGCTACGGGTAAGAGTCGTGCAGGGCTTGATAGAGAGTTGGCAGAATCAGGGCTAGAGTACCTTTTTAATGCCTCCCGCTGCGCGGATGAGACTCGGTCAAAGCCGCACCCATTAATGATTGCTCAACTGCTCGAGCAATTGCAGGTTAAGGCTGAGGACGCTGTAATGGTCGGCGATACTGAGTTTGATATGCAAATGGCGGTTACCGCTGGTGTGCCCAGAATAGCGGTGAGCTATGGCGCTCATGAAGCTAGTCGTTTGAAGCGGTTTAACCCTATCGCCTGCATAGATCAATTTGAAAATATAATTACCTACGTTTAATCAATTACTTAATGGATTAATGTAATGCTTATTCTAGGGTATCTTTAAGCCAAAGTCGGCTAATAATGAGCAGCAGTCAATTAATGGTAGGCCGATTAGTGCGCTCGGATCATTGCTGTGTACCGCGGTAAAAAGACTAATACCTAGTGCCTCAGCTTTAAAGCTGCCCGCGCAGTCATAGGGATGATCGGCGCGCAGGTAGTTTTCGATCTGCTGCAAATTTAGCGTCCTAAAGCTGACTTCGGTAGTATTAACGCGACTTTTCTGCTCAATATTACCTGCAGAATCCCGCCGCATGACCGTCAAGCCGCAGTGAAACAGCATGGTGCGACCAGACTGTGCCGTGAGCTGTTTGATCGCTTGCTCATGATTGCCCGGCTTACCCAGTATCTCTCCGTCTAAATCTTCGACCTGGTCGGCGCCAATAATTACTGCATTGGGAAACAGTTTCGCAACCGCTAAGGCTTTCGACTGTGATAATCGCTCTGCAAGCGCTAGGGGACTTTCAGACAATTTTGGCGCTTCATCGATATCCGGTGAATAGCAGCTAAAGGCGATATTTAGGCGCTCGAGAAGCATCTTTTTATACGGTGAGGATGAAGCGAGTATTAATGGGTGCATGTTGTCGAGGATGCCTTTGTAATGAGTGACGGTGCCAAATTTGTAGTCTGACGTAATAGTAACCCGTCAGCACTTCTTTGGCAGGCTATTGATTGGGTTGGCAAGCCCTGTATTTTACGCAATTTTCTTTGACAGATCATGGTCTTGACCCTATCATGCGCGCCTAACTTAGTACCACTTTGACTTATGGCACTGCCAAACTGCATTGATCCGCGAAAACTTGCTCTTCAGGGGATTCTCCTGGAGGGGACGGTTAACGTAGCCGATTTAACAAGGCTAGACTCATCTGTCAGCGCTATTAGAGGGCCGTTAAAGGCTTCGGTGCAATTTGAACTGGATGAATCCAGGGCAAAAGTTGCTCGCGGGAATGTTACGGTTGAGGTAGAGGTGGTGTGTCAGCGCTGTCTCGATCCGCTGGTGGTAGACTTGCAGGCGGATTTTGCTGCTCAGATGATTTGGTCTGAGGACCATCTCAATCGAGTAGCGAGTAACTATGAGCCTTGGCTCGTTATTGACAAAATGGCTAACCTCAGCGAGTTACTAGAGGACGAGATTTTATTGGCGCTGCCCTTAGTCAATTACCACAATACTGGTGAATGTACTGGGGATTCCTTTGTGAATGAAGAGGAAGGTGCCGCTGGTGACGAGATTGTCAGTGACAATCCGTTTAATGTTTTACTGCAGTTGAAGAAATAACTGACTGCTACTATTTAATGCTTAGGAGTAACCTATGGCTGTTCAGAAAAGCCGCAAGACCCGATCGAAACGCGGCATGCGTCGTTCACATGACTCATTAACTGCAACAACATTGTCTGTCGATGCAACTAGCGGCGAAAAGCACCAGCGTCACCATGTGACTGCGGATGGCTTTTACCGTGGCGTCAAAGTCCTTGAGACTAACGCTGAGTAATTGATAAATCGCTTTGGCAAATTCGCTCAGAATTGCCGTTGATGCAATGGGTGGTGATGTTGGCCCAAGTGTCACTGTGGCTGCGCTACTAGCTTCGCTTAGTAAGCATAACGCTGCGTCGGTGTTGCTCTTTGGTGACCGGCCCCGACTGATTGCCGAGCTTCGAGACTGCAAAGATGCGTCGGTGCTTGATCGTATCGAGGTGAGGCACTGCGATGTCGCTGTACTCGATGACGACAAACCCTCAACAGTAGTTCGTCACAAGCAGGCGTCATCTATGGGTCTCGCGATCAAAGCTGTGGCCGACGGTGAGGCGGGTGCTTGCATCAGCTCTGGTAACACCGGTGCGCTCATGGCTTTGGGGATGGCCCATCTAAAAACCCTTCCTGGTATCTCACGTCCGGCAATCTGTGGGACATTTCCCACGGCTCATGGGCGTTCTTTCGTGCTTGATCTCGGCGCTAACCTTGACTGCTCGGCAGATCAGTTAGTCCAGTTTGCACTGCTTGGTTCTTTGACGGTAACGGCTTTAGAAGGTATCGCTGAGCCGATAGTGCGCCTGCTCAATGTTGGCTCAGAGCAGAACAAGGGTGGTCCCGTTCTGGGTCTCGCTGCTACGCTGTTAGCTAATGAACCGCTGCTCAATTATCAAGGGTTTGTTGAGGGTGATGGGATCTTTAACGGCGCTACTAATGTGGTGGTCTGTGACGGATTTTCGGGTAATGTTGCTTTAAAAGCGAGCGAAGGCGTTGCTAGATTAATCAAAGTGATGGCTAAACAGTTATTCGCTACAAGCGCGTTAACCTGGTTTGCAGCAGTATTACTGCGCGGACCCTTTGAGCGGCTCCATTTTAAGCTGGACCCTGCTAGCTATAACGGCGCTTATCTACTCGGACTCAATGGCGTGGTAGTCAAAAGTCACGGCGGGGCGACTGAGGAGGGCTTCACACAAGCCTTGGACGTCACAATTAAAGCCGCAAAACACAAACTCCCAGCCCTTTTATTACCTATACTCAAACAAAAGTTAGCCAGGGATAAAAAAATAGGTGCGCTATGAATAAAAATTTGGCCTTTGTGTTTCCCGGACAGGGATCGCAAAAAATTGGCATGCTGGCAAGTCTGGCATCGATCAATACTGTAGTTTTAGATACGTTTTCAGAGGCCTCTGAGGCCCTTGGCTATGATCTTTGGGAGTTGGTTCAGTCCGGCGAGCAGGAGGCTATAAATCTAACTGAGCGTACTCAGCCAATATTACTTGCCAGCAGTGTGGCTATCTGGCGGCTATGGCAAGAGAAATCTGGGCCGTCGCCATCACTGCTAGCAGGGCATAGCCTTGGCGAATGGTCTGCGTTGGTCTGTTCTGGTGTCCTTGGATTTACCAATGCCCTCAAAATTGTCCGTGCCAGAGGAGCCTATATGCAAGAAGCCGTGCCCCTAGGTGTCGGCGCAATGGCAGCTATTTTGGGCTTGGATGATCAAGCAGTTATGGACGCCTGTGATACTGCCAGGCAGGGTGAAGTGGTCGATGCCGTGAATTTTAATGCGCCAGGCCAGATTGTGATTGCTGGGTCGGCTCTAGCGGTGGAGCGTGCTATTGAGCTTTGTAAGGCGTCGGGAGCAAAGCGCGTTTTACCACTCCCCGTAAGTGCGCCATTTCATACCTCGTTAATGCACCCCGCGGCTGAAAATCTCGCGGACCTTGTCAACAGCACAGTATTTAGCACGCCACAGATTCCTGTGATACACAACGTCCATGCGCAGACTGAGAGCAATCCTGACGCTATCAAGGCGCTTATGTTGGAGCAGATTTACAAACCCGTGATGTGGGTAGATTGCGTTAATGAATTAAAGGCCCAGGGTGGGAAGATACTCATTGAATGTGGCCCCGGACGGGTTTTAAACGGACTCAGCAAACGTATAGACCGCGAACTAACGTCCTATGCTACAGATGATCTGGCCAGTCTTGAAAACGCACTAACATCTTTTTAGGTTGTCTCAATTAACCTGAAACGCATCAAATAACAGGAGATAAGTATGTCCGTTGAACAAAAAGTTGCTTTAGTCACTGGTGCCAGCCGCGGTATTGGTGCCGCTATAGCAGAAGCATTGGGCGCTGCTGGTCATATTGTGATTGGCACCGCCACCACAGAGTCAGGCGCTGATGCGATAAGTAAACGCCTGACCGAACAAAGCATTAGTGGCCGCGGCATGATGCTGAATGTGACCGAGGTCGACTCGATTGATAATGTCCTTAAGAGTATCAATGAAGAGTTTGGAGCGCCAACGATACTGGTTAACAATGCTGGGATCACCAAAGACAATCTGTTGCTGCGCATGAAAGAAGACGAGTGGATGGACGTGCTAAATACCAATTTAACCTCGGTTTTTCGATTGACTAAGGCCTGTGTTCGGTCTATGACTAAGGTTCGATGGGGTCGTATTGTCAACATTAGCTCAGTAGTAGGCTCGATGGGCAATGGTGGGCAGAGTAATTATTCGGCCAGTAAAGCGGGCGTTGAAGGCTTCGCGCGGGCGCTGGCCAAAGAGCTCGGATCGAGGTCAATTACGGTAAACACAGTTGCGCCAGGGTTTATTGATACGGATATGACAAAAGATCTGCCAAATGGCAGCAAAGAAACGATGCTTACCCAGATACCTTTGGCGCGGCTGGGAGAACCTATGGAGGTCGCTGCCGTAGTTAGTTTTCTGATTAGTGACGCTGCGGGTTACATAACGGGTGAAACGATCCATGTGAACGGGGGCATGTACATGGCATAACCGATTGATTAGTATAAATTTTTACGTTATCTAAAAAGGGTACTGGCATTTTTTAATTTGTAGGGTAAAATGCCGTCCCACGGCAGTATTGTGGCTTTTTAGCCCGTTCGGCTAAAATGACTATTTTAATTTAAGATGCCCCACTAGGGGAAAGGAGCGAACCTAAGATGAGCGACATCAACGAACGCGTTATAAAAATGGTTGCTGAGCAACTAGGTGTTAAAGAAGAAGACGTAAATGTTACTTCATCTTTTGTTGAAGATCTGGGGGCGGATTCGCTCGACACAGTTGAACTGATTATGGCATTGGAAGAGGAATTCGACGCTGAAATTCCTGATGAAGAAGCAGAAAAGATCGCTACAGTTCAAGATGCTATTAGCTACATTACGAATAATGGCTAATGATTAGATTCTTTAAAAAACCGCTCTATTGGAGCGGTTTTTTTATGGGTGAACGTTTTGTTTAAGACGGGTATGGAAAATAATAGCATTATCGCTAATATCGACGGTGTGCCGGTATCCAATGATGACCTATTGGATCGAGGGCTCGCTTACGGGCACGGTCTCTTTGAGACCATGAGTCTCCATGAGGGTCTAATCCCCCTCCTAGATAGGCATCTTGCACGTCTGGTTGGCGATAGCTCAAAGCTTGGTATAGGTGTCGATCTAGCGATGATTGAGCCGACAATCAGTAATATTCAGCAGAGCCTCGTCCAGCAAGGAATTACACGTGGCACCGTTAAACTCATCGTAACTGGGGGTTTTGGCGCCCCCGGCTACAAAAGTCCCGATGTAATCCGTCCGCGTATTATGGCCCTTTACTCCGAGCATATTGCGAATCAATCAGCACGGAAAGGGATTAACCTGCGATACTGTGATTATCGCCTACCCTGTAATCCACGACTCGCCGGTATCAAGCATTTGAATCGGCTGGACCAGATATTGGCGCGCAGTGAATGGGACGATGACAGCTATGCAGATGGTTTAATGTTTGATCAAAATGACTGTTTGGTTGAAACTACCTGTGCCAACATATTTCTCTATTCAACCAGTCTCGGTTGGATAACACCCAGTTTACAATCAGCCGGCGTGTCTGGCGTTATGCGCAGCCTACTGCTAGATGAAATATTCCCTTCTCTGGCGATGCCTGTGACGATAACCGAGATTAGGGCTGACCTGATCTCTCAGTGCGAGGCGTTGTTTGTTTGCAACTCAGTGCGCGGCATTACCCCGGTAATAGGGCTGTTTGAGGATAATAATCTTAAGCCTTTGGCTATCGGGAGTGGGACAAAAATGGTTCAATTGACGCTTACTGATAACTACCCCTGTTTCAAATGATGAAATCTCCTACACGACTGGCCGTTCTCTGTGTCCTTCTGTTGACGATGGCGGGTGGCGTGCTTTTCATATTTGTACAGCAACGCCTGGAGGCACCGGTTAATCTTGGCTCAGAGGTTTCACGTGTCTGGACTGTTGATAAAGGCAGCAGCTTGGGCAGTGTTAACCGCCAGCTTTTTGCCGAACAAATTTTGTCTCATCCTCGCCTCCTCACGTTCTACGGGAGATTGGAAGGGCGCGCGTCAATTCAGTCGGGTAGTTATCGCATCCTACCCACTGACAACATTAAAACGCTGTTGGCTAAGCTTAATAGCGGCGATGTTATTCTCCACAGGATCACCTTTCCTGAGGGTTGGTCATTTAAGCAGTGGTTGAATCATCTTGCCGAGGTCGAACAGTTTTCTGATATTGGTAATATAGATGTCTCATCGATGCTACAGGCGGAGGGTGTTGAGTTAGATCATCCAGAGGGATGGTTTTTCCCTGACACCTACAGCTACAGTGCGTCTGATTCGGTACTCGATATTCTGCTGCAGGCCCATAGGCAAATGCGCAAGTTACTCGACAGCGAGTGGCAAGATCGTGAACCTGACCTGCCTTATGCCAGTCCCTATGAAGCACTTATCATGGCGTCTATTATTGAGAAAGAGACTGGCATTGGGTCTGAGCGAGCAGAGATAGCAGGCGTCTTTATTCGACGGTTACAAAATCGTATGCGGTTGCAGACTGATCCCACCGTAATCTATGGGCTTGGTGAGGCTTACCGAGGCAATCTTCGGCGTCGCCATCTAAGGCAATTTTCACCCTATAATACCTATATGATAAAGGGGCTGCCGCCAACGCCTATAGCGATGCCTAGTGCTGCCGCGATTAACGCCGCCATGCATCCACTACCCGGGTCGAGCCTCTATTTTGTGGCGCGGGGTGATGGTAGCCATTATTTCTCTGATAGCCTTGAGGAGCACATTGAGGCGGTTAAGGAATACCAGATTAAACGACGCGCCGCGAACTACCGTTCTTCGCCGCAGAAGAAACCCACAATTAGAGATTCAGATGCGCGGTAAATTTATTACCATTGAAGGCACCGAGGGTGTTGGAAAAACCACCAATATGGCTTTTATAAAATCCTGGTTGGAGGCTAAGAATTTACCCTATCTCAGCACTCGTGAGCCAGGAGGAACGCCTCTGGCCGAAGAGGTACGGGAGCTATTGTTAGCACCCAGGGCCGAGGAGGTTTGTAGTACCGCAGAGCTATTATTGATGTTTGCCGGTCGCGCTCAGCACATTAATCAGGTCATCGAGCCCGCGCTTGTCGATGGCAATTGGATTCTCTGTGATCGCTTTACCGATGCCACCTTTGCCTATCAGGGCGCAGGACGCGACATGAGTAGTGATTTAATCGCCAAGCTGGAAATACTCGTGCAGGACAGCTTGAGGCCCGATCTGACGTTAATTTTAGATATCCCAGTTCAGATTGGTCTGAAAAGAGCCAGTGCGCGAAGTGATCCCGATCGTTTTGAATTGGAAGAGGTAGAATTCTTCGAGCGGGTGCGTCGCGGTTATCTTGGCATAGCTGAGCAAGATCCAGATCGCTGCAAACTGATTGACGCTTCACAGCCGCTAGATTTGGTGCAGTCTCAGATTGCTGCCGTGTTAGAGGCTTTCTTTGCGTCATCTAATGTCTGATCTACCAAAAACATTGAGCTTGCCTTATCCCTGGCATGAGCAACAATGGAATGGTTTTAATCAATTGATAGAGCAGGGCCGATTAGGGCATGCACTCATGTTTAATGGACCCGCAGGCATAGGCAAGCGACGGTTAGCCATGGCGCTGGCGCAGCGGCTACTGTGCACTGCAGATATGAGTCGATATGCGTGCGGTTCCTGTAAGAGCTGTCTGTTGATGTTAGCGGGGAATCATCCGGATCTCAGCGTGCTGGAACCTGAGGAGCCTGGCAAATATATAAAGATCGATTCAGTGCGGTCACTCTGCATCCTACTGGGAAAAACCTCGCAACAGGGCGGCTGGAAAGTGGCGATTATTACGCCTGCTGAGGCGATGAATATCAGCGCTTCTAATGCATTACTCAAGAGTCTTGAGGAGCCCCGTGGTAAGACATTACTGATGCTGGTCGCCGATCGCCCGAGTTTGGTTTCCGCAACCATTCGCAGCAGGTGCCAAAAACAAAATCTTTCTCTACCCGACAGACAGGTGGCGGGCCATTGGCTGACTGAGATCACGGACAATCAAGAGCAGTCCGCAAGCACCTTGCAGCTGGCCGCTGGCAGGCCGCTTCTGGCCTTAGAGTATCTGCAAAGTGATAGTCTTGAGGCGCGCAATCAGTTTGAAAGCTTGGTCGACAAGTTACGTCAGGGAGACATGTCTGCCCTCGATGCTGCGCAGCAATGTCAAAAGCAAAGTAGCGACTTGATGCTGGGGTGGTTTATGGACTATCTACATCGGCTCGCCACTGGAGAGTTACAAAATAGCCCCAACTCGGCACTGTTTGGCTTTTCTGACAAGCTTGTTAAAGCGCGAGGCTGGGTTCTGTCGGGGCATAACCTCAATCCGCAGCTGATGTGGGAAGAATTGTTTATGGATTGGTTGCAGGTTTGGCGTGGCAGAGGCTAGAGACGATGGGGTTGTTTACAGCTTTAGGAGCAGGGTGCGACGCTGCAGTGATTATTATAGAGACTCGTTTTAGTCCCGCTGGCATGGCGCCAGCGGTACTAAAATAATGTTATTTAAAAACCAAAATAAGAAATAGATTATGCTGGTAGATTCACATTGTCATCTCGATCACTTAGATTTAGCCGAGCGAGAGGGCGGTCTCGACGCAGTTTTGGCCGATGCACGGGCTCAGGGTATCACGCAGTTCTTAAGTGTTGCCGTGGATCTGGCAACCTCAGAGGCGTTGGTTGCGCTCACTGCGCAATACAGTCATGTGTATTCGTCGGTTGGTGTCCATCCTTTACAAAAGATTGATCAGCCGGTTCCCTCTGTCCAGCAGCTGGTATCGTTGGCACAGGCTGAGGGTGTTGTCGCCATTGGTGAGACCGGACTGGATAATTTTTACAGCGCAGAAACATTCCAATGGCAGCGCGAAAGCTTTATTAACCATTTGTTGGCAGCGCAGCAATCTTGCAAACCTATTATCATTCATACCCGCGACGCACGGGACGAAACTATTGCTTTACTGCGCGACTATCCGCTTAATGCCGGTGGTGTCATGCACTGCTTTACCGAGACTTGGGAAATGGCAGAGGCGGCCATTGCGCTGGGGTTCTATATTTCCTTTTCCGGGATTGTGACCTTTAATAGCGCGACTGATCTGCGTGAGGTGGTTAAAAAGGTGCCACTGGAACGCCTTCTGATTGAGACCGACTCACCTTGGTTGGCCCCAGTACCGCACCGCGGCAAACAAAATGAGCCGCAATATGTCCGTGAAGTCGCCCAATGTGTCGCCGATTTACACCAGATTAGTCTGCAAGCGCTTGCCGAAATTACTACGCAAAATTTCCATCGACTGTTTAAAATACCCAGCCAGCAGTAATGCACAACCTTAAAGGGAAAACACCTATGGCCGAACTCGAGACGCAGGCGTCGCAATTTATTATCAGAACCTTTCCAGTTGGCCCATTAAAGTGTAACTGTTCGGTGATTGGTGACAGAATTTCAGGCAAGGCGTTGGTGATTGATCCAGGTGGTGATGCCGACTATATCCTGGCGTTGCTGAAAGAATTACACCTGACCGTCGTGGCCATTATTCACACCCATGCGCACCTTGATCACATTCTCGCCTCAGGTGAAATCAAGTCCGCCACGGGCGCACCAATTTACCTTCACGAAGGTGACAAGTTTCTTTGGGACATGGTCGAAGAGCAATGTGTTCGGTTTGGGGTGCCAAAGGTAACCTTACCTGAACCTGACTATTTTATGCATGACGATCAAGACCTAAGCTGCTGTGGTGGCGTAGCTATCCATACGCCGGGACATACGCCTGGTTCGATTAGCTTTTGGTTCGAAGAATATAAAACCCTAATCGCCGGCGACACACTGTTTTTGGGTGGCATTGGTCGCACCGATCTTCCGGGTGGGAATTTTGATCAGATTATAACGTCAATCAAAGAGCGAATTTATAGTCTCGATGACGAGGCTGTCGTGGTGACAGGCCATGGGCCGAACACCAGCATCGGTAATGAAAAAGCTAACAACGGCTTTGTCAGAGCTTAAAAACAAGGGAATATTATGAAACAACAATTAACTACGATGCTGCAACTGCAGGGCGAAATGAACACTAAGGTTCACACCGACTGGCAGGAACAGGAATTTGAATGGTACCGAGCCATCTGGGTTGAATGTGCAGAGTTACTGGATCATTACGGCTGGAAATGGTGGAAGAAACAGACGCCGGACGTGGATCAGATAGCTCTAGAGTTAGTCGATATTTGGCACTTTGGTCTCAGCCTGTTGCTTTTAAAGGGTCAATCAGTTGATGAAATTGCCGATCGGATCAGCGAGGCATTTGCCGACCCGCAACAAGGCGACGACTTTGCTGCTGATTTGGAATACTTTACTGAGCAGACTCTAGCAACCAAAGATTTTGATATTGGCGGTTTCGTTAAACTAATGCATGGTATCAAAATGGATTTTGAAACGCTTTATATAGGCTATGTAGGCAAGAATGTTCTTAACTTTTTTCGTCAGGATCATGGCTACCAAGACGGCAGTTATCAAAAGCAGTGGGGCGGCATTGAAGACAATGAGCATCTCGTAGAGATAGTCGCCCAGCTGGATACTGGGTCCGCGACATTTAAGGATGATCTCTATAATCGCATGTCAGAGACCTATAGCCGCCTCTGTAATTAGGGGACTTATACGGCTGACCAATACTATCTATTCGTGGTTCCATAGATGCATTTTTCTGGAACCGCATTATAATGGTCTGCTAATTTTTTTATTCATATTCATCACACACTTTTACGGAGATATATTGTGACATCACCCGTTCGCGTTACCGTTACAGGAGCCGCAGGGCAAATTAGTTATTCACTGCTATTTCGTATTGCCTCTGGCGAAATGCTTGGCCCTAACCAGCCGGTTATTTTGCAGATGCTCGAAATCACACCAGCTCTTCAAGCGCTTAAAGGCGTAGCGATGGAGTTAGAAGACTGCGCATTTCCGCTGCTCGCGGGCATGGTTTGCACCGACGATCCGGCAGTTGCCTTTAAGGATTCCGATTATGCACTATTAGTGGGTGCCCGACCTCGTGGCCCAGGCATGGAGCGAAAAGACCTTCTCGAAGCCAATGCTGCAATCTTCTCTGCGCAGGGTAAGGCTCTGAATGACAATGCCTCTAAAGACATCAAAGTGTTGGTTGTCGGCAATCCGGCCAATACTAACGCCTTGATCGCACAGCGTAACGCACCAGCTATTAACCCACGTCAATTTACTGCAATGACGCGTCTTGACCACAATCGCGCGATGAGCCAGCTTGCTAACAAGACCGGCACGACTATTAATGACGTAACTCACATGACTATCTGGGGCAATCACTCAGCGACACAGTATCCCGATCTTCACGAAGCCAAAATCAATGGTCAGGCGGCCATCGACATGATCGATCAGAATTGGTATGAAGCGGATTTTATCCCAACAGTACAGCAGCGCGGCGCAGCGATTATTGCTGCTCGTGGTGCCTCTAGCGCAGCCTCGGCGGCCAATGCAGCCATAGCACATATGCGCAGCTGGGCCTTGGGTACAGCAGCAGGTGACTGGGTAAGCATGGGCGTCTATAGCGATGGTAGTTACGGTATTACGGAAGGCTTGATCTACTCTTTCCCTTGCGTCTGTCAAGACGGCGACTGGGAAATTGTGCAGGGCTTGGAGATCAATGACTTCTCTCGTGGCAAGATGACAGCGACAGAGCAAGAATTGACAGAAGAACGCGACGCCGTGCAGCATTTACTGCCCTAGAGGTTGGTCGGGCATCGATGGAAAAGGCTGCTCGGGTTCTCTGAGTGGTCTTTTTTTTGCTTGAGCCAAAATAAATAGTACTTAACACTCAAACAGACAGCTTTTTATACCTGTGGTCTGGCAAAGTTTGTTAAAGTGCTTGTTCGGTCAACGATGAATCATGTTAAGGAAAAGTTTGTGACATTTGCTAAAATAGGAAGTACTGCGCCGGCGTTTACGCTGTTAAACCAGCGCGGCAAGGAAGTAAGTCTCAAGCAGTTTCATGGGCTAAAACATGTGGTAGTCTATTTTTACCCAAAGGCCATGACGCCTGGATGTACGGTTCAGGCATGCGGTATTCGTGATTCTCGGGCAGAGTTCGAGACATTGGATACAGAAGTTATCGCGATCAGTCCCGATTCTGTCGATCGTCTGGTGAAATTTGAGGACAAACAGGAGTTAAACTTTACACTGCTGTCTGACGAAGATCATGCCGTTATAGACAGCTATGGGGCCTGGGACCTGAAGAAATTTATGGGTCGCGAATTTATGGGCGTACTTCGATCCACCTTTATCATTGGTAAAGACGGCAACATTGCCCATGTCATGGAAAAGGTCAAAACCAAGACTCATCATGAAGACACGCTGAATTGGATTAAACAAAATTTGAGCTAGCGTCTGTCAAAAACACACACACATTACCCCAATAATCACCACACTTTATTTTTCATATAGGAAATTACTCGATGTTCTTTATCTCGAATGCATATGCTCAGTCTGCTAATGGTGCCGAACCCAATCCCATGATTACACTGCTGATGTTTGGCGGCCTTTTTGTGTTCATGTATTTTTTGATTATAAGGCCTCAGCGCAAACGTCAAAAAGAGCACACCAATTTGGTTGGTGGCCTAGGCAAGGGTGATGAGGTTGTTATGACCAGTGGCATGCTCGGCAAAATCACTAAGTTGGAAGGCGATTATGCGGTCCTAGAGGTCAGCAATAACCTTGAACTTAAGTTTCAAAAGTCCGCTGTTCATGCGGTGTTGCCCAAGGGCACAATTAAAGCTATCTAATTAGTTAGCTCGCGCAAGAGGGCTGGGGCCCTTTTGCTGAGGGTTGCACCCATGGTTTCTTACCCGGACAGGCTGGTTCTAGCGCAAACGCCAACACCGCTCCATAGACTGGACCGTCTTTCCAAGGCACTCGGGGGCCCAACGATCTGGATAAAACGTGACGACCTCACGGGTTGCCTAACGTCGGGTAACAAAGTGCGTAAGCTAGAATTTCTCCTCGCCGAGGCTTTGGCCAATGGCTGTGACACGCTAATTACCTCTGGAGGCGTACAGTCTAATCACTGCCGCGCAGTCGCAGTATTGGGCGCTCAGTTGGGGCTCAAGGTACATCTGTTATTACGGTCGGATATCGACCCCGCGCCCGTAGGCAATCTTCTGCTGGATCAGCTTGTCGGCGCGACCATCACACATTACAGCCAACAAGAATTCAGAAAACTCGATGAACTCTTTTCCCATTGGAATAATCATTACAAGCAAACCGGCGCCAAGCCCTATGCGATACCCACAGGCGGCAGCAATGGCAGAGGGGTCTGGGGCTATATCGCTGCGGCAGAGGAGTTAAAAGCCGACTTTGCCCGAGAAAACATTAGCCCCAGTATGATTATCCACGCAACAGGATCTGGTGGCACTCAGGCAGGCTTAATTGTGGGCTGCGAACTGCATGATCTGCCTGTCGAGATCGAAGCATATGCGGTCTGTGACAATACGGCCTACTTTGACCGCAAAGTGCGAGACGACATTAACCAGTGGCGAGACCAATTTTTCCCCCAGATGGACACCGACTCCCTGGTCATTAACACTAGTGATCAGTATGTTGGGTCGGATTACGGTGTTGCCGGCCCAGAAGTTTTTGCTACGCTTAAAGAACTGGCTGCAATGGAGGGTGTGATCTTAGACCCGGTTTACACTGCCAAAGCCTTCCATGGCATGGTCGAAAATGTCCGCCAGGGTCGTTATTCGGCTATGTCTGATATTGTATTTATCCACACCGGTGGTCTCTTTGGGCTATTCGCCCAACAACAAAAGCTAGGCTATTAAAATAATAAGAGGAAACTATGTTTGAACAAGCTGTCTTAACCATCTATGAAATCGTCTGGGGGCCTATACTTTTGGCCCTGTTGTTAGGTACTGGCCTGTTTTTAACCCTTGGACTAAAGGGTATGACCATTCGGAAAATACCCTATGCATTTCGGCAACTGCTTAAGGGCCGTAAAAGCAGCGGAGAAGGGGAAGTTACACCCTTTAACGCACTGATGACATCGCTCTCGTCCACTGTGGGGACGGGTAACATTGCCGGCGTTGCCACAGCAATTTCTCTGGGTGGCCCAGGTGCACTATTCTGGATGTGGTTGACGGCCCTAGTGGGCATGGCCACCAAGTACGCCGAAGCGGTTCTGGCCGTAAATTATCGTGAAACCGACGCACAGGGCAAAAAGGTGGGTGGTCCGATGTATTACATCAAAAATGGACTTGGCGATAATTGGAAATTCCTCGGCATACTGTTCGCCATCTTTGGCTCTCTAGCGGGTTTTGGACTAGCCAACACCGTGCAATCCCACGAAGTTTCAAAGGTACTGGCACAGAATTATTCAATCCCAACTCACTACAGTGGCATTGTTATGGCTGTTCTGGTGGGCATGGTGCTACTCGGCGGTATTAAGCGCATAGGCGCGGTTGCGGGCAAACTCGTACCGTTTATGACAATTGTCTACGTGATCTCTACGGTGTGGATCTTAGCGTCACATTATGAGGCTATCCCAGGCGCTATAGCCTTGATTATGGACAGTGCCTTCAATGGTATGGCGGCAACGGGCGGTTTTGCCGGTGCAGCGATGATTGCGGGTCTTCGGGCCGGTGTAGCACGCGGTATTTTCTCTAACGAATCGGGATTGGGCTCAGCGCCTATTGCACACGCGGCCGCTGAAACTAATAGTCCCGTGCGTCAGGGCACCATTGCCATGTTAGGGACATTTATCGATACCATTGTTATCTGTACTATGACCGGCCTTGTTCTGGTGGCTTCTGGTGCATGGAATGGCGACCTGGTGGGTGCCAATATGACTCGTAGCGTATTCACATCCAGTCTTCCCTTCGGCGATACTATATTTACTCTATCTCTGGTGCTGTTTGCCTTTACCACTATGCTGGGATGGAGTTACTACGGTGAGCGCTGCGCGGAGTTCCTATTTGGTCCAACAGTGGTTATGCCTTACCGAGTACTCTGGGTTGTCGGCATCTATATTGGCACGCAAATGGAAGGTGGTATTGTTTGGAAACTAGCCGACATCCTCAATGGCATGATGGCGTTCCCCAACCTCATAGCGGTATTATGTCTGTCACCCGTGGTGTTCAAGTTAACACGTGACTATTTTGCCGAGGAAACCGAAGCTGAAAAAGTCGCAGCACGGAAACTGGATTAGAGAATGGGTGCATCAGGCCAAAACAAGTCAGAACCGAAATTGGTTATAGCGATATCCTCCACGGCGTTGTTTGATATGCGCGAGAGCCACAGCATCTATGAAACTGAGGGTGTTGAGGCGTACGCAGACTACCAGCGCAAGCATGAAGACGATCTATTAGAGCCCGGCGAAGCGTTCCCTCTGGTGACTAAGTTGCTGCGGATTAACGATAAGCTCGGTGGTGATCCAAGAGTTGAAGTTATTCTGCTGTCTCGTAACTCGGCTGATACTGGGTTACGGGTGTTTAACTCTATCGCCCACCATAATTTGAATATATCGCGGGCGGCGTTTTCCGGGGGTAATTCACCCTATCGCTATGTGTCCGCCTTCGCCTGCCATCTGTTTCTCTCAACCAATGCGCACGATGTGCGCAGGGCGTTGGACAGCGGCATGGCCGCAGCGACATTGCTGCCCTCAAAGGGGGGCGCCAATGAGTCAGATGAGCTGCGCTTTGCCTTTGATGGTGATGCGGTACTTTTCTCCGATGCGTCCGAGCGTATCTATAAGGAACGCGGGCTGGATGCGTTCACTCAAAATGAAAAAGCCTCTGCACAGGTTCCGTTAGATCCGGGCCCGTTTAAGAGCTTTTTACTGGCATTGCAGGGTCTGCAGTCAGAGTTTCCTATCGACCAGTGCCCGATTCGTACCGCACTGGTGACGGCAAGAGCCGCCCCCTCCCATGAGCGAGTAGTGCGTACACTAAGGGAATGGGGTGTGCGAATTGATGAGAGCCTATTTTTGGGCGGCCTGAGCAAGGGAGATTTCTTAAAATCCTTTGGTGCTGATGTGTTCTTTGACGATCAACAGATGCACTGCACCTCAGCCAGTGAGTACGTGGCAACGGGGCATGTACCTCATGGCGTTGCCAACGAACTGCCAAAGACTGAATAGAGTCATTAATGGCTAATCTGGTGCGATCTAAGAAATTTCAGGCGCTATCTGACGAGGATATTCTCAAGCGGTACAAGGCCAAACCTGAGGCTGAGGCATTGCATTTTTTGATGGTCGAAATTGACGAGCGAGGTCTAAAAGAGCGTGCTGATGCTCAGATAAAACAGAGCAGTAAAAAGTCACGCCACTCAGTTCTCTATTACCTCTTCTACCTATTTTTGGCAGCCTTGTTTCTTGGGCGCTTTGGTAAGGGCCTACTCTAACGGCTCTGGGCGCTAGAAAATGGCAAATTTGATGCCCATAATCAGCAGCATGGTTGCGATCAGGGTCTGCAGCATATTTCCGGGTATTCTGGCTGCCATTTTAGTGCCTATCTGAATGGCCGGTAGAGACCCAATCAAAAGACACCCCAAGAGCATAAAGTCGACGTTACCCAGCAGCAGCAGATGACCCAGTCCTGCGACTAACGTTAGCGGCACTGCGTGGGAGATATCGGTACCGATGATTTTTAGTGCAGGCATATGGGGATAGATAACCATCAGAATGGCGGCACAAAAGGCGCCAGCACCCACAGAAGACAATGTCACAAACACCCCTAAAAACAAACCCGCCAAAAAGATCACTAGATCGGTGTGCAGGCGAAAGAAAAGCGCAACAGCGCCTTCGCTCCGCTCGGTCTTATCCCTGAGGCGCCCATTAAGTAAAATAACGGTAGCCGTGAGCACCAGCATGACGCCTAGGCTGCGAGTGAGAATGCCTTGATATTCCGTGGAGTCGACAAAGATCGTCTTAAGTAGTTGCGCCGTTAGTATTGAGGCCGGTAGGCTGCCTGCGGCTAGGAACCCTACCGTACGCCATTGCACCGTTTTCCGTCTTGCATGGGTGACCATACCGCCCGCTTTGGTAATCGAGGCATACAGCAAATCTGTGCCAATGGCCACGTTGTACGGAAAGCCAAACAGTATCAGCAGAGGGGTCATTAGCGAACCTCCGCCGACACCGGTCAAACCGATGGCTAGCCCTACGCCTGCACCTGCAGCGATATATAATAAAACATCCATCGAGTTATACGCTCTGTCTTTTGATAGGCCCTTAATGGCGCCCTCCAATTTAGGGTAAGATTTTAACCAGTTTGACGTATTCTAAGAAGGAATAAATTTGTCTATTTTTATAGCTTTATAGTATATTGATTTTGCACCGGTTTAGGTTCTCCAATCGAGGGACACGACATGAAGCTTCAGCAGTTACGGTATATTTGGGAGGTTGCCCACCACGGATTAAATGTGTCGGCTACGGCGCAGAGTCTTTACACCTCCCAACCTGGTATCAGTAAACAGATTAGATTACTTGAGGATGAGCTGGGTGTAGAGATATTCTCGCGCAGTGGTAAGCACCTCACTAGAGTCACGCCAGCCGGACAGGAAATCCTCAAAATAGCGGGCGATATTCTGCGTCAGGTGGAAAGCATTAAGCAGCTAACGAATGAACACAACAGCCCCAGTCACGGCAGTCTATCGATTGCCACGACTCACACGCAGGCCCGTTACGCCTTGCCATCGGTAATCAAGGGGTTTATCGGCAAGTACCCAGATGTGTCTCTGCATATGCATCAGGGCACTCCAATCCAAATTTCGGAAAAGGCTGCGGACGGCACCGTTGATTTTGCAATTGCCACTGAGGCTCTAGAGCTATTCGGTGATCTAATTATGATGCCTTGCTACCGCTGGAATCGCTGTATCCTGGTCCCAAAAGATCATCCGCTAGCACAGCTCGATACTATATCCTTGGATGACGTCGCTGAGCATCCTATCGTGACCTATGTGTTTGGGTTTACTGGTCGATCACGTCTGGACGATGCGTTTAAAGAAAAAGGACTTGAGCCAAAAGTCGTCTTTACCGCCACCGATGCGGACGTTATCAAGACCTATGTACGACTTGGCTTGGGCATTGGGATTGTGGCGCACATGGCCTGCGATCCTGAGACTGATTCAGATTTGGTGGCCATTGAAGCCAGTGATCTTTTTCAATCCAGCGTGACCAGTATAGGCTTTCGCAAGGGTACGTATTTAAGAGGCTATATGTACGACTTTATTCAGGCGTTTGCACCACATCTAACGCGAACGGTGGTCGATGAGGTGATTGCACTGTCGAGCAAGCAGGCTCAAATGGAGTATTTTTCCAACATGGAGCTGCCGATTCTCTAGCGCCTGAACCTAGCGCGACGCTGCATAGCAACCTGCTGCCAACTAGGTCTCAGCACCTCTTGCGCGTTTACTGGTCTATATTGACTGCGTGTAAACCACATTCCTTCTTAGTGGCTTCTTCCCACCACCAGCGGCCTTCACGTTCGTGCTGACCTGGGCCAGTGGGGCGAGTGCAGGGCTCGCAACCAATACTGATGTACCCTTCATCATGGAGGGTATTGTAAGGCACATTATTCTCGCGGATATAGTCCCAGACCTGATTAGATCCCCAGTTAGCGAGAGGATTGAACTTGGTTAATTGGTCGTTGGGTCGAGCAAAGGCCTTGTCGTCCTGTATGACCGGCACCAGCGCCCTTGTACCCGGACTCTGGTCGCGGCGCTGGCCGGTAATCCAGGCATCCACGGTCAGTAAATGTTTGCGCAGCGGGGAGATTTTACGGATGCCACAGCATTCTTTGTGATCGTCTTCGTAAAAGCTAAACAGGCCTTTGTCTCTGACCAGGGTTGCAACCGACTCAGCTTCAGGATATACCACGTCGATAATAATATTGTAGTGCTTGCGAACCGCTTCAATAAATTGGTAGGTCTGCGCATGCAAGCGACCTGTATCCAAAGAGAAGACCTGAATGTCCGGTCGAATCTTGTAGGCCATATCAATAAGAGCCACATCTTCTGCACCACTAAATGAAATGGCGATATTATTATGGTTCTCCAAGGCGTAACGAAGAATTTTTTGCGGTGACTGGCTTGACATTTCTGTGTCTAAATCACAGAGGTCGACTGTATTAAAAGCGCTGCTCATTGCTTGGTCTCTTTGAATGAAAGGTTGGGCCGCAAGCCCGAAGAAATCGAGGGCAATAATAGCAAATAGGGCCCGTTCATAGAACGATCAAAGAGCTATAGCCTTATAACCAATTCATTGACATTGTTAAATTGCGTAGCGCACAGATTTTCAGTAGAGTGCCAACCAAAATAATTATTGAGGAAAGCCCGTGGAAATAGCATGTTTGGATTTGGAAGGCGTTCTTATTCCTGAAGTCTGGATCGCCTTCGCTGAAAAGACCGGTATAAAAGAGCTCAATAGGACAACTCGGGATGAACCTGATTATGATGTGCTAATGAATTATCGGATTGATTTACTGCGTAAATATGGCCTCGGTTTATTCGAGATACAGGAAGTCATAGCGACACTTAAGCCGTTAGATGGGGCCATTGAGTTTATTGAGTGGTTGCGAGAAAGGTTTCAAGTGGTGATTCTCTCCGATACCTTTTATGAGTTCGCCGCCCCGTTTATGAAGCAGCTTGGCTATCCGACGCTGCTTTGTCACCGTCTTGAGGCGGACGAAAAGGGCATGGTGATCGACTATCACCTGCGCCAAGCAAACCCTAAACGCCAAGCGATAGTCGGCTTCAAAAGTATGTACTACAGAACCATTGCGACGGGAGATTCGTACAATGACGTAACCATGCTTGCCGAAGCTGATGCCGGAATTCTGTTTCATGCACCGCAGAACGTCATTGACGAGTTTCCCCAGTTTCCAGCAGTGCAGACGTTTGCTGATCTGAAACAAGAATTTCTTCGAGCCAGTAATAGGGATCTTCAGCTATAGTACCTTTAAGAGAGAAAAACACGGACATGTCATGACTAGCAAAACAACCAGCGCCGACCGTATTCGACAGAAAAAGAAACTTTTTCTTCGTCGCGAGCAGAAAATTATTAAAGCAGCTCTGGATCTGTTATTGGCAACAAGCATTGATGGGGTAACTGTATCAAAGATCGCTAACGGTGCGGGTATCGGCAAGGGCACCGTCTACAAGCACTTTATGACTAAGAATGAGATCCTAGTTAGAATCATATTAGACTACGAAAGAAACATTACCAGCTGCTTAGCCTCAGGCATCAAAAAAGCCGAAAATGGTGATGCAGGTGCCGCAGCCAAGTCTTACTTCGAGGCCCGTTTAGCCCGCCCAGACCTTGACCGACTGGTCCAGCAGTTGGAAGATCGTCTAGTCGAGGATACCAGTATTACTGAGCAGATCAACGAACTGCACAGCATAAGACGGTCTAATGAAACATCGTTAAGTCAGATGCTAACCAAGCAGATCGGCGCCGGTGTACTTGAGGACGTACCACCACATTTTCATTATTTGGCCTGCTGGGCCCTTGCTCAGGGTGCCGTTGACCTGTGGTACAACAAAAGCTGGAATTACCGACACGACACCGCAGGGCTGATGGAGTTTATTACCAACATCGGTGTGACTATGGGTAATATTGGGCAGTACCGCCCAGGACCCGCGGGAAAAACTAACTTTAAGAAAACCAACCTGTAATGCATGATTCGGCACCGACATCTTTAGATGACATTTTCAAAGATCTTTTAGATACTCAAAAGACTGCCACTGATGGGTTACCACCCGTGCACCTGTGGAACCCAGATAAAAGCGGCCATATGGACCTCGTTATAGACAGGCAAGGGCGTTGGATTCACGAAGGTGGGGAGATTAAGCGGGCGCGTCTGGTTAAGTTGTTTTCAACTATCCTCAAGCGCGAGGGCGACAATTATTTCTTAGTGAGCCCGGTTGAAAAATGGCAAATCAACGTCGATTTTGCCCCTTTCTATATTATTGCGGCGAGCAGGGCTCATCGGGGGTCACATCAGGCCATTAGCCTGACGACGTCGACTGGCGAGGCTGTAGTCGTCGGGTTAGATAACCCACTCTGGGTGGAGTACCGTGCAGGTTCTGAAGAGCCAATACCTCTGGTGACTGTGCGGGATAACCTACCCGGTTTACTCAGTCGATCGGTGTTCTATCAGCTTGTCGAATGGGCCCAAGACGGCGCTCAAAGTGACTTTCAAATGGATAATAGCGCTCTCAGAATTGAGAGCATGGGCGAGCAGTTTTTACTGGGTAATTTGACATAAAAAAGGCGGCTGTCAGTTGAGAGCCGCCTTTCTAAATACCCACATAAATTACGTCGGGGCCAGTTACATATTAGGGTAGTTGGGCCCGCCAGCGCCTTCGGGTACCACCCAGTTAATATTCTGACTGGGTTCTTTAATATCACAGGTTTTACAGTGCACACAGTTCTGTGCATTAATTTGAAAACGCT
>Ga0209709_10000816_pt1 | contig 29360 bp, 37 predicted proteins | sample ArcticOcean_MG_C_2_FD_187435 | JGI IMG/M metagenome (GOLD analysis project Ga0209709, IMG submission 187435) | Marine microbial communities from western Arctic Ocean - ArcticOcean_MG_CB4_136 (SPAdes) (version 2) | ecosystem: Environmental > Aquatic > Marine > Oceanic | place: Arctic Ocean... | reverse complement strand
TTTGTAAATATATGCTATGAGAGCGCTGCTTATAATAGTAAAAAAAACCTGCATAATTATAGAGATAAATACGAATATAAATTCGTAATTAATGCTCGCATATCTTGATATAGCTATGTTGATGAGTAAATAAGGAACAAGGATTAATACATACATAAAATATATTCTTATAGAGTTTCCTTTGGTTAGGACATAAGACTCTTTTAGAGATTTTGATATATTATTAGACGCTGCCGGTAAAATAAATATTATTCTTGTATATATATAAATCATGTACATGAAAAGAATATATAAATATGGAGAGATTTTTTGAATTTCAGCTGGAAAAAAGGGTGATAGTACTATTATGTGCGCTAGATAAATTAAAAACATTGATCCTGCTAAGTACATAATTTTCTTAACAAATAGTTTTGAAAATGATTTATCTATAAAGTAAGAATAACTATCAATAATATCTTCTTCAGCAATAATATTTCTAAATACATTTAAGGCAACAGGGGCAGATGCAATCAGATAAAGCATGAAGAATACTAGTACAAGAATCATATTTTGAGTGATCATTATTAAAAATTGAGAAATAACTAAATACACAATTAAGGGTAAATAGTTCTTTAATGATACTTTTGCGAAATAAAAGCTATATATAAAAGACTTTAGGACAGTTTTCATTTATTAATTTTCTTTATAGTTGTGAAATATACTGAAGAATCTTTTTCGTTATTTCCTTCTTTAGTACATATATCCATAAATTTATTCACAAGATTGACTCCTTTGAGTTTAAGGTTTTTTTTAATAGTAATATTCTTGGCAATCCTCAGATCTTTTGCATGTAATTTAGTTTTAAAGCCTGGTTTATAGTTACCATCAAGCATCCTTTTTCCATGGACCTCAAGTATTGTACTATAGGCAAACCCGCCCAGTAGAGCTTCACGAATATTACTTTTATTAACTTTAAATTTATCAGCTATTATAAAGGCTTCACTGATAGCGTTAATAGTTTGAGCCACAATAATTTGATTGCATGCTTTAGCGACTTGACCAGATCCAACCGCTCCAACATGGGTAATTGTTTTTCCAAGTATTTTAAAAATAGGCATAACTTTAGTAACAGTATTTTTTTTACCGCCAACCATTATAGATAATTCTCCTTTTAAAGCGCCAATTTCACCACCTGAAACAGGTGCATCTATGAAAGAAATCTTATGATTTGATAATATATTTGAAATATTTATTGTCTCGATAGGGCATATTGTACTCATGTCAATTACAATAGATGGTTTTTTAGTAGAGTGTACCAAGCCGCTTTTACCTACTAATAGGCTTTTTACATCCTTAGTATCAGATACAGCAAGAATAAGTATGTCTATAGAGCTAAAGAATCTATCTAGATCCTCGTCAACAATTATGCCTTGTTTTTTTAACCCCAAATGTTTTCTTTTATTTCTAGCGTAAGCATGAATTATAAAGTTTTTCTTGAGTAAATTTATAGCTATAGGTAGCCCAATAATTCCTGTCCCAATAATCCCAATAGTATTTTTATTAATGCTCATATATAAATGAATTTTAGTTTAATGTTTAATAGGTTAATATAATTAAAATGCAAATATATTACAATCAATTAGATGAGCAATTAGATAAAAAATTAAAACCTATATACATTGTTGCTGGGGACGAGGTTTATCAAGAAGACAGATGTGTTGATAAAATCATTAAAAAATCTAATCAAAATAGTTTTATAGAGCATGAGATCATGTATGTTGAAAAAACATTTGATTGGAGTGCTTTTGAATTACAAAATACAAATCTTTCGTTATTTGGTGATAAAAAAATTATAGAGGTTAGATTTTTAACGAAAACTGTAGGGTTACCCGCTGAAAAAAAAATTTACGAATATTTGAGCAGTTTTACAGATAGTAATATAGTGATATTTAGACTTCCAGGTTTAAAAGCTGCAGATTTTAAGAAAAAATATCTTGGTATGAAAGATAATAATGTTGGGCTAATAAGACTTTACCCTCTAACTAAGAAAAATATTGTAGGAGAGTTAGTTCTTTCTGCTGAAAAATTTAAATATAAAATCAGTAGGGACTGTATAGATTTTATTGCAGATATTTATGAAGGTAATATGGTTGCTGCAAATCAAGCACTTACAAAAATAGACTTAATGATTGATGCTGATCAAGAAATCAACTTAGATTTTTTAAAAAAGGTTTTTTCTAAAGATGTTGATTTCGAAGCAAGTAATTTAGTTGATTATTCTATAGAAGGAAACGTAGAAAAAATTCAAACCTGTATAACTTTTCTTAGAGAGAATAGTTATCCTACACAGTATGTAATTTGGTCTTTTATTAGGTCCTTTAGATCTGTCTTGTTTAATTTTGACTCTATTAATGAAGGAAAATCAAAGGAAGATATTCTAAAAAATATCTGGCCTTATGAGAAAAAGAATTTAATGTCATATTCACTAAATAAACTATCTTCAAGAAAAATTGAATCTTACCTAGGAATATTGGTAAGAATTGACATGCAGTCAAAAAACGTACTTGAAGGCAACATTTGGGATTCTATATACGATTTATCTATATCTGTTGCAAAAAATAAACTTTCAGTTATCAAATATACTTAATATAATAACACTCATGAATATTAAAGATTACGTAAACAAGATATGTCTAAATGCTAGATCATCTGCATCAGAAATTGCCTGCACAGAAGAAAATGTTAAGAATTTAATACTGAGCTCTCTAATTGATGAAATTAATCTGAGTAGAGATAAAATAAAATCTTCTAATAACGAGGATGTAATAAAGTTTAAGTCATCTGATAAATTTATTAAATCCTTTGTCGATAGGTTGATGATTAATGACGAAAGAATAGATTCCATGATCTCTAGCATAGAGGAGATTATTGGTCTTAAAGACCCTGTGGGAGAAATAAAGAATTTAAAAGTTATGCCTAGTGGAATTAAAGTTGGAAAAATGTCTATGCCTTTAGGTGTGATTGCAATGATATATGAGTCAAGACCTAATGTTACTATTGACGCTTCTGCATTAAGTATAAAGTCTGGAAATTCAATAATTTTAAGGGGTGGCTCTGAGTCTATTAAAACAAATATTGTTTTAGCAGAGTGCATAAAAAGGGCTCTAATTAAAAATAATATCAATGAGAATATTGTTCAATTAATAGAAAATACTGATAGAAAAATTGTTAATGAACTGCTATTACAAAATAAGTATATTGATATAGTTATTCCAAGAGGCGGAAAAAATTTGATTAAACTTATTGATGAGCTGTCATCTATTTCAGTTTTAAGGCACTTAGATGGAATATGTCATGTATTTATTGATAAAGATGCGGATATTGAAAAAGCTATATCTATAGCCATCAACTCAAAAACTCAAAGAACAGGTGTTTGCAACGCTATGGAAACTTTAATTGTAGATATTAATATAGCTGATAAATTCTTACCATTACTTAAAGTGCAACTAAATGAGAAAAATGTAGAGATACGCGGATGCCCTAAGACAAAAAATATTTTGAACAAGATAAAATCTGCTTCCGAAGAAGATTGGGGAACAGAGTACCTTGACTCAATTTTATCAATCATCGTAGTGTCAGATTTTTCTGAAGCTATAAAACATATTTCGCAATACGGGTCTGGCCATACAGATGTTATAGTTACAGAAAATATTGATACAGCTGGTATTTTTCTCAGAAGAGTTGATTCAAGTTCTGTAATGCATAATGCATCATCTAGATTCGCAGACGGTTTTGAATATGGTTTAGGGGCAGAAATTGGTATTAGCACAAATAAACTTCATGCGAGAGGTCCTGTTGGTATTGAGGGTTTAACAAATGAAAAATTTATTGTTATTGGAGATGGAAACATAAGGTATTAATAATGGCAAAAAATGATAACGATTATGAATCTCAAATATCTGACATTAGAAATAAGTTAGATGAAATTAGGAGGTTTCTTTGACATTGATAGCAAAAAAAGAGAAATTCAAAGTCTCGAGAGCGACTTGCAGGACGAAAAAATTTGGTCAGATAGGGATAAATCATTATTAATTTCTAAAAAAAAATCTTCTATAGAAAAAGATTTGGATGAATTTTCTTCTCTAGATTCAGAATTCACTCAACTCGAAGAATTTAAAGAACTTTATGATGAAGATCATAATAAGGAAATTGAAGATTATCTAAAAATAGAAATCAGTAAATTAAGTGAATCCCTACAAAAACTTTCCTTTTTGAAAATTTTTACTGGCAGATCAGACGCATGCAATGCTTTTGTAGACGTTCAAGCAGGGTCCGGAGGAACAGAGGCTCAAGATTGGGCAGAAATGCTTTTAAGAATGTATTTAAAATGGGGTGAAAAGCATAATTTTGATGTTGAGACCATTAGCACTACAAATGGTGACGTAGCTGGAATAAAGAGTGCTACCATAAAATTTAACGGGCAGTATGCATTTGGGTGGTTAAAAACAGAAATGGGTGTTCATAGATTGGTTAGAAAATCACCGTTTGATTCTGGAAATAGAAGACACACGTCGTTTGCCTCAATATTTGTCTCGCCAGAGATAAACGATGATATTGAAATAGAAATAGACCCAAGTGAATTACGAATTGATACTTTTAGAGCTTCTGGCGCTGGCGGGCAGCATGTAAATAAAACAGAATCAGCTGTAAGAATAACTCATGTAAAAACAGGACTTGTAACGCAATGCCAAAATGGCAGATCTCAACATAGAAATAAAGATACTGCTATGAAGCAATTAAAAGCAAAGTTGTATGAGCTTGAAATGCAGAAAAAAAGAAATGAGCAAGATAATATAGAAAGTGAAAAAGCTGATATAGGTTGGGGAAGTCAGATACGATCATATGTATTAGATCAATCTAGAATTAAAGATTTACGAACTAATGTTGAAACAAGTAATATACAATCTGTATTAGATGGTAATATTGATTTATTCATAGAGGCAAGTTTAAAACTAGGTGAAAATAATGGGCGATAAAATAAATGACTCTCATAGATTAGTTGTAGAGAGAAGAAAAAAATTAGAAATTCTTAAAGACAGCGGGAATAACTATTTGAATAATTTCTCAGGTAACACAAGCTGCGAGGATATAAAAAAAATATCCAAAGAAAAAAATATCTTAAGTAACGAAAATAAATTTTTTATTGCTATGGGTAGAATGATGTCAAAAAGAATCATGGGAAAATCCAGCTTTGCTAGCGTGAAAGATGAAACTGGATCTATTCAATTTTATATTAATAAGAGTAAATTATCAGAAGATGATTTTAAAATTTTCAAAGACTCAGATGTTGGAGATATAATTTATGTTAAGGGTTACCTGTTTGAAACAAAAACAGGAGAATTAACTATAAACTGCAATGAATTTAATGTGGTTACAAAATCCTTACGCCCGCTACCTGAGAAATTTCACGGTTTATCAGACCAGGAGACAAAGTATAGAAAAAGATACCTCGATTTAATTTGCAATAAAGATAGCTGGGATACTTTTAATGATAGATTTAAGATAATAAAAGCTATTAGAAAATACTTTGATAATAAAGGTTATATAGAAGTTGAGACACCAATGATGCAAAAAATTCCTGGTGGGGCCTCAGCAAGACCTTTCATTACTCATCACAACACTTTGGACATAGATTTATTTATGAGGATAGCGCCTGAATTATATCTGAAAAGACTTATAGTTGGGGGTTTTGAAAAAATATACGAGATTAATAGAAACTTCAGAAATGAGGGGGTATCGTCTAAGCATAATCCTGAATTCACAATGATTGAATTTTATCAAACATATTCAAATTATCAAGATATGATGGATCTAACAGAAGATCTGCTTAAAAATGTAGTTAGTAGCGTAAAAGGCAAATTAATTATAAATTATCAAGGTCAAGATCTTGATTTCGGCAAGCCATTTAAAAAAATTACGCTTAAAAATTCAATTCTAGAAAATACTAAAGATATAGATTCTTCATTAATAGACGATACTCAAGCCATAACAAATTACTGTAGAAAAATTGGTATTGACGCAGACGCTTTAAAGACATTAGGTGAGATGCATTTTGCTATTTTTGAAAAAATTGTTGAGCCTAATCTTTTAGAGCCAACTTTTATTACAGAGTATCCAATAGAAGTTTCTCCTTTAGCTCGCGTTAATAACGAAAATCCTCTGATAGCTGATAGATTTGAATTTTTCATTATGGGAAAAGAAATAGCAAATGGTTTTTCAGAATTAAATGATCCAGACGATCAAAGAAAGCGTTTTGAAAACCAGGCGATGCTTAAAGAAGGTGGTGATGATGAGGCTATGTATTTTGACGAGGATTATATAGAAGCTTTAGAATACGGAATGCCTCCAACAGCTGGCGAAGGTATTGGTATAGACAGGCTTGTGATGATACTAACTGACTCTCCATCTATAAAAGATGTCTTACTATTTCCCTTAATGCGTTAATGCTTTATTTCAGTTGCTAGTAACTACTAGAGTAATGACTAGTAGAAATAATGATATCAATATGAAGAAGGGCACATACAGTTCTTTTTTATTTTTTTTCAAATAAATTGCTATCATTAATATGATAACTGATAAAATTATTAAGTATCTTGTCATTTAATTAATCAGCGATTTTAATATTTTCTATTAGATCACCCTCATTTATTATTAATTTATTATCCACAAATTCTTTTCGTAATGATGCTAGGCAAGAGTAATTACTCTCTGCAACTCGTGTAATATTTATAATATTTCCTACCAACTTTTTATCATCATGCTTTAATATTCCATCATCTATATTTATCTCATGCTCTGATTTTATATTGACATAAAATAAAGCTTTTTTTGATGCTCCTAAATAATGTGTCCTAGCTACGATCTCTTGCCCTGGGTAACATCCTTTTGTGAAAGAAACGCCGTTTAAATTGTCTAAGGATATCATTTGAGGTGTGAAAGACTCTATATGCATTTCACTAATGAATGGAACCAAATTCTCTATGTCAAGATAATCCCATGATTTGTATCCAAGTATATTAATCTCATCTGTATTTATAAAATCTTTTAGATTGTCCGGATGAGCTGAAACTATTATTTTATTATTTTCAAGTTTAAAAATTATTGAATTCTTGTGCTTTATTGCATTTTTCTCTTCTAACTCTTCGGTATCATAAAGATTATTTTTTTCTGAAGCATTTGAAATACCTATTAAAATATTATCCAGAACCTCGAAATCAACCTTAGACATCATTTTATACATATTTAATTTTTCTAGTAAAATATTTTTTGTGTCTAAAGTTGTATATATGTAGTAAGCGCCATCTAATTGAAATATATAAAAAACTGACATCAATCTTCCCTTGGGATTACAGTACCCAGAAAGTTGAGGCTGAATATCCTGGAGATTCTTTATATCGTTCGTAAATTGAGTATTAAGAAAATTTTCAGCATCATCACCACTGCATTTTATTAATACCTTATTTCCTAGCAAAGACATCGAATAATCATTGCGCACTTTCTCTATTTCATTTGAAATATTATTGTTATATTTAAGGCCGTATTTGTCTGTTACAGACATTTTATAGAGGAATTTTTTGAAAAAATCGTTTATCATAATCTACTTTATAGTTAATTTAATTTTTGAGGAGAAAAATGACAATTTCTAAACTACCGCTTTCGCCACACCTACAAGTCTATAGATTACCTCTTGTAGCTCTCGTGTCAATATCACATAGGGCATGTGGAGTCATTAATGGTTTAGGTTATGCAATATTTATAATTTTTCTTATTTCCATTGCATCAGGTTATGAAACCTATAATATTAGTTATACGGTTTTAACAAGCACTATTGGAAAGATATTGATGAGTTTGTGGATTTTTTCACTGTACCTTCATATGTCCAATGGCGTAAGACATTTATTTTGGGATCTAGGGCATGGTTTTAATGGCAAATCACCATTAATATCAACATTTCTAGTTCTTGCTTCAACGTTATTGTTAACTAGTTTCACGATTTTACTTTACATATTATAGGTAAAATTTAAAAGGAGAGTTTGAGTGTTGCACGGAAAAAAACATTGGCTATACCAGAGATTCTCTGCAGTTTTACTTCTGCCGTTAATTTTCTGGCTAATCTATTCACTAAGTGTTGTTCCTGATATATCATATGAGAATATGGTTTTGTGGATAGGAAAAACTACGAATTTTATTTTCCTTTCAACATTAATTGTTATTGCTGCAAGTCATTTCCAGCTTGGTATTCAAGTTATTCTAGAAGACTATGTTTCGGATAAAAATTCAAGAAATTCATACTTGAGAATATTAAATACTACATATTATTTGCTATCTTTTATCGGTTTAGTTTCGATAGCTAAAATTTATTTTGGGGTGCAAATATAAAATGAATAAAGATTATGAAATGATTACTCATGAATACGATGTAATCGTAGTAGGTGCGGGTGGAGCAGGATTACGTGCTACTCTAGGAATGGCAGCTGAAGGTCTAAAAACTGCCTGTATAACAAAAGTATTTCCTACAAGAAGTCACACAGTTGCTGCTCAAGGCGGTATGAGCGCTGCTCTTGGTAACATGGGTGAAGATGACTGGCGCTGGCATATGTACGATACTATTAAAGGCTCTGACTGGTTAGGTGATCAAGATGCTATTGAATATATGTGCAGAGAAGCCATACCTGCAGTAATAGAGCTAGAGCATTATGGTGTTCCTTTCTCAAGAACTGAAGCAGGTAAAATATACCAAAGACCTTTTGGTGGAATGACTACACATTATGGTGAAGGCACAGCGCAAAGAACTTGTGCTGCTGCAGATAGAACAGGGCACTCAATACTCCATACCTTGTATCAGCAATCCTTAAAACATAAGGCTGAGTTTTTTATTGAATATTTTGCTATTGACCTAGTAATGGATGGTGATAAATGTACTGGCGTGGTCGCTATTGATTTAGCTAGTGGAAAATTACATCATTTCAAAGGTCATGTGACTTTATTAGCTACCGGCGGTTACGGAAGAGCGTATTTTTCTGCAACTTCAGCACATACTTGTACTGGAGATGGGAGTGGAATGGCTCAAAGAGCGGGTGTTCCTCTTCAGGATATGGAATTCACGCAATTCCACCCAACTGGAATATATGGTGCTGGATGCCTTATAACAGAAGGTTCAAGAGGCGAGGGTGGGTACTTAACAAATTCTGATGGCGAAAGGTTTATGGAAAGATATGCTCCAAATGCAAAAGATTTAGCGTCAAGAGATGTCGTTAGTAGATCAATGACTATTGAGATAAATGAAGGACGCGGTGTTGGTAAAGATAAAGATCATATTGAGCTGCATCTAGAACATCTGGGAAAAGACGTCATTAGTGAAAAACTACCAGGGATAGCTGAGTCGGCAAGAATATTTGCAGGTGTCGATGTAACAAAAGCACCTATACCTGTTATACCTACAGTGCATTACAATATGGGTGGTATACCTACAAATTATTTTGGCGAAGTTCTTAACCCTAAAGGCATGGATGATGTAAGTGTTGTCCCAGGATTAATGGCAATAGGCGAAACAGCGTGCGTTTCTGTACATGGCGCGAATAGACTTGGATCAAATTCACTTTTAGATTTAATAGTATTTGGAAGAGCGGCTGCTAAGCAAGCTGCTAAACTAGTTAAACCAGGAACTAAACACGAAGAAACAAAATCAAGCTCATTAGATAAAATTATATCTAGGTTAGATAAAACAAGGTATTCTTCTGGAAAAAATATACCTTCACAGTTAAGACTAAAATTACAAAAAGAAATGCAAAGTAGTGTAGCTGTATTCAGGACAGAAAAAACTCTCGAAGAAGGCAGAAAAAATATACACTCTATTTATAAAGATTTTTCAGATATAAATATCACCGACAAGTCTTTAAAATGGAATACTGAGTTACTCGAGACTTTGGAGTTAGAGAACTTACTGACGCAGTCCATAGTGTCTGTAGAGTCTGCTTTCAATAGAAAAGAATCAAGAGGAGCTCATGCGAGAGACGATTTCCCTGATAGAGATGATAAAGACTGGATGAAGCATACGATTGCTTCAATAGATGATAAGGGTAAGGTTGATATAACTTATCGGAAAGTTGTTTTAACAACATTAACGGACGAAGTTGATTCGGTCCCGCCAAAAAAGAGGGTTTATTAATTGTGGCTACATTTACGTTACCTTTAAAATCTAGAGTTAAAAATGGAAAATATTTCAAATGCACCTCTGGAGAAGCAAAAAATATCAGAGCTTTTAAAGTATATAGATACAATCCAGATGATGATGATAATCCTAGAGTAGACACATATGAGATTGATACGTTAGATTGCGGCCCGATGGTGTTAGATGCTTTATTAAAGATAAAGAATGAAATTGATACCACAATAACTTTTAGAAGATCTTGTAGAGAAGGTATATGCGGTTCTTGCTCGATGAATATAGACGGTAAAAATGCATTGGCGTGCACAATTAGTATAGATGATATTGTAGGTGATATTAAAATATATCCACTACCACATATGTCTGTTCTAAAAGATCTTGTTACAGACCTTTCGAATTTTTATAAACAGTATGAGTCTATTCAGCCTTGGCTTCAGGCAGACGATCCAGAAGATATGAGTTCTGAAAGACTTCAGTCAAAAGAAGAGCTGGCAGAGCTAGATGGGTCAGACGAATGCATATTATGCGCATGCTGTTCAACTGGTTGCCCTAGCTATTGGTGGAATAGTGATAAATACTTGGGCCCAGCAACATTAATGCAAGCATATAGGTGGGTTGCTGACTCTAGAGATAATCAAAAAAAAGAAAGACTAGACCGACTAAACGATACTTTTAAACTTTACAAATGTCATACGATAATGAACTGCACAGATACGTGCCCTAAAGGCTTAAATCCAGCTAAACAGATTGCCAAACTAAAATCCTTAATAGCTACAAATAAAGTTTAATATGGAAGATAAAGAGGTGGTTTGGAAGTGTAGAAGGGGAACGAAAGAATTAGATTTAATGATGAATGGTTTTTATGAAAATTATTATAAAAATGCTTCAAAATCTCAAAAAGAAGCTTTTGTAAAATTATTATCTCTAGAGGATCCCTTTATAAGCGATTTATTAATGAATAAAACAATGTCGAAAGACATTGCAGTTAATGAAATTGCTGATATGATACGTACTATGAATTTAAAAGCATAACGTTTTTAATTCATATGCAACAAAATTAGATAAATAATAATATATTATATAACTAATTTATTTTTGATTAATACAATATAGAAGAAAAAATATGTCAGATAGAGAATCAGGTACAGTTAAATGGTTTAACGACTCAAAAGGTTACGGTTTTATACAAAGAGAAAGCGGTAAGGATGTTTTCGTTCATTTTGGGGCTATTAAAATTGAAGGTGATGGATACAGGACTTTAAAAGAAGGACAAGCTGTTGAATTTACCGTTACAGAAAGCGATAAAGGTTTGACTGCTACAGACGTAGAAGCTAAATAACTTAATTCGACTTACAAGAAATAAATAATTTTTTTTTACTGCAAATTTATTTGCAGTAATTAAAGATTTTTGAGTTAGGTTTTATCAATATAAAAAATCTATAATCAAATTTTCTAGTATTTTTAACCATTATATAAATGGTTAATTTCTTTCGTCTCAAAATAATTAGACAGTATTTTAAATGCTGTGTATCATGAATGTATGATTGAAGCGCGACAAATAAATTCTGTAAGTAAAAATAATTTTCTTTCGCTAATGGAATCTTACGAAATAAACTATACTCAAATATCTAAGTTTGTAGATCTAGAAAATCTAAATCCCAATGTTATAGGGAGAAGTTTTATCTCAAATAATAAAGCTGGGGAGAAAAAATTACTACTTTTTGTAGAATCTATATCAAACCATACTGTCTTTATAAAATTCTCCTATAATTATTTTTCTAATGACGAGTATGTCAGTTATGTAGATTTAAAAATTTTTCTTGATTCTAAGCAAGTAGAAATTATTCACTCTAATGAACTTGATCACAGAAAGCCTGAAGTAACTATACAAAAATTTCATACTATGAGACTTACTAAATGGTATAAAAATTATTTTCTGTCATTATGGTTAAATAACTGTATTGAAAATGGGTATTCATTTGATATGCAGTCTGAAGTATAATCTTTCAAATCTTATTATTATTTTAACATATTATGTCAAATGAATTTTTATCTGAAGGTGTGAAGATAGCTAAACTGCCAAGTGATTATGGTAGTACTGGGTTTAAAATGTTCAAGGGGAGCTTCCTTAATAATGTTGAGGTTGCCTATGAAACATGGGGCACACTATCCATTAATCATGATAATGTAATTTTATTATTTACTGGGCTTTCACCTTCTTCACACGCTGCTTCCTCTGAGAGTAATAAATCGAGCGGTTGGTGGGAATATATGATTGGACCCGGAAAATCTATAAACACAAATAAATATTTTGTAATTTGTATTAGTTCACTGGGCAGCTGTTTTGGCTCTACTTCTCCAGCTTCTATTAATAAAAAAACTGGATTAGTGTATGGCTTAGATTTCCCAGAATTATCTATAGAGGATATAGCAAAAGCAGGGCACTCTACCTTGCAAACACTAGGAATAGATCATGTTCATACAGTCATAGGGCCATCTATGGGTGGTATGACAGCCTTAGCCTATGCATTGCTATATCCTAACAACCTCTCTAATCTAATAGTTATTTCTACGGCCGCAAGAGCTTTACCTTTTACTATATCTATTAGATCTCTTCAAAGAGAATTAATTAGAAGTGATCCGTTGTGGAATAATGGTTTGTATACAAAAGATTCTGCTCCTATAAACGGAATGAAATTAGCAAGGAAATTAGGATTAATGTCTTACAGGGCAGCTAATGAGTGGCGAGAAAGATTTAATAGAGCAAGAATACCGAAATCAGAAAATAAACAAATGTTCGGCATTGAATTTGAAGTAGAAAACTACTTAGAGCATAATGCAGGGAAATTTGTCTCAATGTTTGACCCTAACTGTTATTTATATTTATCACGTGCAATGGATCTATTTGATGTGGCAGAGCACGGAGGTACTGTAAACGCAGGTTTAGCAAAAATTCATACGAAGAAAAATCTAATTATTGGCGTTGAATCTGACATCCTGTTTCCAATTGATCAACAACAAGAACTTGCAGATGGTTTTAGTAAGGCGAAAAAAAATTATACGTTTGAGAGACTACGCTCTATTCAAGGGCACGATTCATTTCTAGTAGATGAGAAGAGATTCTCTAAAGTAATATATGATTTTTTCAACGATTAACGGTCTTTGATATCTTTATAACTAGTTTTGCTATTTCCTGTGTAAAGCTGTCTTGGTCTTCCGATTCTAAAATTCTTATCAAGTATCATTTCATTCCAATGAGCCATCCAGCCGACAGTTCTAGCTAATGTAAATATCACTGTGTACATACTTTTTGGAACTCCAATAGCCTTTAAGACTATCCCAGAATAAAAATCAACATTTGGATATAACTTTCTAGAAACAAAATAATCATCTTCCAACGCGTATTTCTCAAGTTTCATTGCGATATCAAACAGAGGTTTATTGGGATTATTATCATCTAGTTTATTTAAATATGTGTGTGCAATTTTTTGAATTATCTTAGCTCTTGGATCATGATTTTTATATATTCTGTGGCCGAATCCCATTAGTCTAAAAGAGTTTTCTTTGTCTTTAGCCATATTTATATAGTATTCAACATCTTTATCGGAGTTTTGAATCTCTTCCAGCATATTTATTACAGCTTCATTAGCGCCGCCATGGGTTGGTCCCCAAAGAGTTGAGACTCCAGCTGCTACAGCTGCATACGGGCTAGTTTCTGAGCTTCCAGACAATCTAACAGTCGATGTTGAGGCGTTTTGTTCATGATCTGCATGTAATAGAAATATTACATCCATAGCTTTTGAGGAAAGTTTCTTTTGATCGCTACTTAGGTCCGGGAAAGCCATATTTACAAAGTTTTCAGCTATCGATAAATTGGCATCTGTTTTTTGAAATTCTTTACCTAAAATATAGTTTAAAATCCATGCTGATATTATAGGAACCCCCGATATAAGGTTAATAGTAGACTGATACCTATAATCACTATCCTGTATATCAATATTATCATGATGTTTAGCTGATAAAAAACTTAAACAAGCTGTCATAATTGCCATCGGATGGCTTTTTTTATCAAAGACTTCTATGATTTTAGTTATAGAGGGATCTATGTCGTAGCTATTAGATATATCATTAGAGAATTCTTTTAAATCATTGTTATTTGGGAGTTTATCATTTAATAATAAGTAAGCTGTTTCTAAGAAATTACTTTTTTCTGCAAGCTCTTCTATAGGGAAACCTCTGTACCAAAGTTTACCTTCGTTACCATCTATAAATGTTATTTTACTTTCGCAGCTTGAAGTTGAGATAAATCCTGGATCATGAGATAGATATCCTAAATTTTTCTCCAAAGCTCTTATATCAACTACGTTTGGCCCCAAGATAGAATCTAGAACAGGAAGCTCAATTTCGTTATTAGATTGACCGTCTTTTATTGTGATTTTTTTGCTACTCATAAGATTGTAATATTATTATTGTTGTAAATAATAGTTTTTTTATCACCAAAGTATTTATCAAGAGAACGCATAATAGCATATATCTGACTATACGTTAAGCGGCAACTTCATTTTTCAATGCCAAGATATTTTATAATATAATCAACAATTTGTTTTGGGTTATTAATATCAAGGTTAGTTAAACCAATATTTTTTTCAATTTTAGAGTCAGATGCAACAGCTATGATGCTATCATCTGTGGTACATAAGAGATCTTTAGCTATATCTTTTCTATAAAGCTCAATTTTAGGAAACTTTTCAGCCTTAAAACCTTCTACTAGTATTAAATCACTTTCAAAACCCTCAAGAATATTTAGCAAGTCTATTAATCTAGGTTCATCATCGCTTGTATTTTCATGCATCAAGGCCCATCTTTTTTTAGAGGAAATGAGCATATTTTCCGCCCCAGATTTTCTAATTTCAAAACTATCTTTACCAGGATGATCAATTTCAAAATTATGGTGCGCGTGTTTTATTACAGATACCTTATAATTTAAATCTTTTAATATAGCTACAATCAATTTAATTAAAGTAGTTTTCCCGGTGCCGCTATAAGCAGCAAAACCTATTAATTTTTTATTACTTATTGTAGTCATTGAGTTGCTCTAAAGTATTAATATTTTCAAAGTAATTAACATTCTTGTCAAAATACACGTATTTATAATTATTTTCCTTGTACCATTTATCAATTTTTCTTCCACCAATACTTAAAAAAGCTTTGAGTGAAGAGATTTTAGATTTTGATATTAACATAAATACTGGTTGTGAACGGACCCCATTATTTGCTACATAGACTTCATGTTTTAAATCAATTTCTTTTACCATCTCCTGAACTAATAACCAATTAAAATTTGGACAATCGCAGGGAATAGTAAGTAAGTACTCTGTAGAAATATTATTTAACATGCTATAAACCCCAGATAAGGGGCCTTGAAAATCCTCAAAAATATCCTGTATGACAGGGTAACCGTACTCTTCATATAAAGTTATATTTCTATTGGCATTTATTAGAATGTTTGATGTGTGAGGCGATATTGTATTAAGGATATTTTTAACTAATGTTATTCCTTGAATCTCTACTAAACCTTTATCTTGATTCTGCATTCTAGTGCCTTTTCCACCTGCTAAGATGCCTATCGAAATATTGTTAATTTTCAAAGTAAAACACCTCTGTAGAATTGTAAAATATTAACCTATAATAAGGTAAGTTTTAATAAATTTATGGAGTTAAAGTTATTATGAATGATAACAATAAAGATCTTACAATGGAAATAGAGTCAGAAGTTTTGCACACTTTGATAAAGCACCTACAGAAAAAAACAGACGTACAAAATATAGAGTTGATGAATTTGGCAGACTTCTGTAGAAACTGTTTGTCAAAATGGTACGTCTCGTCGGCTAAGGAAAAAGGTCTTGAGATGTCCTATGATGAAGCTAGAGAGATAATTTATGGTATGCCATATGCTGAATGGAAAACCAAATATCAAAAAGATGCTACGCAAGAGCAGATGGATAAATTTAATTCTAAAAAATAAAAAATTATGGATTTTAGTTACTTAAATGATAAAGATCTCATGTATTACTCAAGACATATTCTATTGCCAAGCATTGGAATTGAAGGGCAGCAAAGACTGAACTCATCTGAGGTTACAATATTTGGATTAGGTGGATTAGGTAATTTATTGTCAACATACATAGCGTCATCAGGAATCAAAAAAATAAACCTTGTGGACTTTGATGTCATAGAAGAAACAAACCTTCAGAGGCAAATAAATTTTACAGAAAGTGATATTGGTTTACTCAAGGTTGATATAATTGAAAAATACCTAAATAATAAATTTAAAGATTTAACCATAAATAAGTATGCTGAAAAAATTATTAATTGCTCGCAAGTTAAAGAAATAGCTAAACACTCAGATATTGTTATAGATGGCACAGATAACTTTGAGGTTAGAAAGATTATAAATAAATCATGTAATGAAAATAATAAAAAACTTATTATAGGTGCTGTTGAAGCTTACGCTGGTCAGCTCTTGACAGTAATGTCTGATAAAAGCCCTTGTTACGAATGTACTTATGAAAATCTAGAAGATAATAATTCATGTTCCGATGCAGGTGTTCTTGCTCCTTTAGTAGGAATGATTAGCTCCATGATGGCAATGGAATGTATTAATATAATATCGGGTAACAAATCTTCTTACGATAAGAAGCTAGTTATAGTTAATGGTTTGAATTTTTCTGTTGATACTATAAAGACTAACAAAAATATTAAATGTAACGTTTGCTCATAATTTTTATGAAAAAAAATAATAGGCCTCAAACAAGAACTAAAAAACCTGAACCTAACCTTAGTAATAGTGATGATTGGATTATTTGGGCAGCTTGGGCAGACAGGATAACGTTCGAAGAAATTTTTGAAAAAACTCAAAAAAATGAGTCTGCGGTGATAAAAATAATGAGAAGGAGTCTAAAGCCTTCGTCTTTCCGATTATGGAGAAAGCGCGTTCGTGAGAAAAGCTTAAAGCATAGAAAAAAATTTACAGAAAGCAGAATTAATTTAAAGAGAAACGTTAACTCATATATTTAATAACTTCTCTTTGGCCCTATTTATTTTTGTTGCCATAACCTCTGAGCCACCTTTGTCTGGGTGATGTTTTTGCATTGCTTTTTTATGCGCTAAAATAATTTGTTCTTTCGTAGCGTTTTCTTCAACACCTAAGATTTCAGCAGCCTCCTTATAGGACATTGAGCTTGCATTCTTACTCTTATTATTGTTATTTCTGCTTTTATAGCTAGAGGTAAATTTCTGTAACATTGGTAGATATCTTATTATGAGAAATAACTTTTTTATTATCGGAATTGATCCTACTGCTATAGCAGTAAGCCAGTGCGCTCTTCCAGTGGCAACTAGAAATAGAACTACTAATATTAAACCAAAAAATAAAACTTGAGATCTATTTTTTGCTTTTTTAACTATATAAATTACTGATATTATAACAATTATTAGTAAGATTATGTAGGCCATAGAATATTTACTTTTTAGATTAATGGGTTTATATTTAGTTATAATTATAACTAAAAAAAATAACTATAAGAGAGAAATTTCAATGAAAATAAAAATTAATATATGTAAACAAGACTTAGAGATAAATCTCGAAGAATATGGAAAGAAGGGTAAGGGTATACCAATACTATTTGTTCATGGTATACCAACTAATGCTAGGCTTTGGAGGCATGTTCAAAAAAATCTTGAAGGAGAGTTTCATTCTTATGCAATGGATATGGTTGGTTATGGCCAATCATCAATGCCACTTGATAATTTTGAACACACCTTGAATAACCAGGCTGAAGCTATTAAAGCTGTTATTGAAGAATTAGGAATAAAAGGTGATGTTGTACTAGTTGGGCATGATCATGGCGGAGGAGTTTGCCAGATCTTTGCATCTAAATACTGTGATTACATAAGTAGATTAATCTTATTGAATCCAGTTGCTTATGATTATTGGCCGGTCTTGGAAGTTGAAGCATTTAATGGGCTTGTTGGAGCAAGTGACGAAGTTCTTGCTGGCGCAATGCCTGGAGCTGTTGCTCAATTCGCAGGTTTGATGAGGACTGGTAGTCACGATAAGACAGCATTTACCGATAAAAATGTTAAAGAAAATTATTTATGCCATTGGGGAAGAGATGGTTTAACTGGCTTTAAATCATTGGTTAAAATTTGCTCTCAACCTACTAATGACGAAACTCTTGCTGTAGACCATAAGAAAATCACTTGTCCAACAGCAGTATTTTGGGCGCTAAATGATGCTTGGATGCCAAAAGAATCTGGCGAAAGACTGAAACAAGATATAGCTGGTCCAGTCAGACTTCAGTTCATAGAAAGAGCAGGACATTGGTCGCAGGAAGATAGACCTGATGAAGTTGCTGCATTAATTCAAGATTTTATAACAGAGTGGGAAGGCGTTAAAATATAAAATATTATTTTAGCTTAACGTTGTGTAGAGATATTTTCTAACGATGGCAAATTAGTTATTTCTCTACACACAAATTACTAAAGAAGATCTAAAACAGAATCTCTTTCTTTAAGTAATTCTTTTTCTGTCGCTTGTATATAATCATTAAGAGTTTCTGACATCTCTATATTGCTTACCATCTCATAAGTCCCATTACTACATACTGATGGGAATGAAAACATTAAATCTTCAGAAATATTAAATGGGTTGCCATTAGAAATTTGCCCAATACTTAACCAATCATTATTTCCTAAGACCCAATCTCTCATATGAGTTATAGCGGCATTGGCAGCTGAAGCTGCAGATGAAGAGCCTCGAGCTTCTATAATTTCTGCCCCTCGATTTTGTATTCTTGGTATAAAATCACTTTTGTACCATGCCTCACTCATAACATCTTTAATTTTTTTTCCTGAAACTTCAGCATAGGAAAGGTCAGGAACTTGAGTATTTGAATGATTACCCCAGACAGCAATTTTTTTTACTTCTGTAATATTTGTATTATATTTATTTGCAACTTGCGCTAAAGACCTATCATGATCTAAACGCATCATTGATGTAAATTGTTTGGGATCTATACTAGGAGCATTATGCAAAGTAATCAAAGCATTAGTATTAGCAGGATTTCCTACAACTAGTACTCTAATTTTTTTACTAGCAACTTCATTAATTGCTTTTCCTTGAGGCTTAAAAATTTTTCCGTTATCTTTTAAAAGATCCTTTCTCTCCATACCTTTCATTCTAGGTTTTGCGCCTATTAATAAAGCATAATCACATTGATCGAAACCCTCATGAAGATCAAAAGTAGTCGTTATAGAATTCAAAAGTGGAAAAGCGCAGTCCTCTAGTTCAAATTTCACGCCTTTAAGAGCGTTCATAGCAGGCTCTATATCTATTAATTTTAAATTAATAGGTTGATTTTCTCCAAGCATTTGTCCAGCCGCAATCCTAAAAATTGCAGAATAAGCAATATTTCCTGCCGCACCTGTGACTACAACATTAACTGGTTTATTCATTTTTATAATCTCTTTTATTGTTTATGTTCTTTACTCATATACTCGTCAGACTGCATTTCATTTAATCTGCTCATTGTTCTTGCGAAGTCATTATTTATTCTTGCAATATCGCAAAGCTCATCTATGGAAACTTCAGCTGATATAATTACTTTAACATTTCTATCATAAAATTCATCAATCAAATTAATAAATCTTCTAGCCTCATCAATAAAGTTTTTATCCATCTTAGGGATATCTGATATAAAAACATTCTGATACAATTTTGAAATCTCAATATAATCACTAGGCGATCTTCCGTCACCACAAATCACATCAAACCTAAACCAAATTGTATTCGAGGATAAAAATCTCACATCTACATTTCTATTATTAATAACAATTGATGTACCTTCAAAAACAGGTTTTCTTGTAAACCAATTAAACCAATCTGGAGATATTGATGAAAAATAATGCTGCATATTAACATCTCTTTGCTCATCGTTTGGATAGCGATAGGTGATCAAGTTTCCAAATTTTAATAATCTATAATCTTTTGTACTCTCAATATGAATTATTTCAGAATATTCTTCTATTAATTTTATAGCATAAGAAAACTTTTCTTTTTGAAGTCCTTTTGAGTATAAATTTTTTGGCTCTGTATTGGATGTGAATACTACTGTAACGTTATTTCTAAACAATCCTTTTAGAAGTTCTCCTAAAATCATAGCGTCAGCTATATCATTTACTACAAACTCATCAAAGCATAATACTTCCAAATCCATGGATATATCTTTAGCAATAGTATCTATTGGGTTAACTATATTTCGATTTTCATTTAATCTAGAGTGAATATCATTCATGAACCTATGAAAATGTATTCTCTTTTTTTTCTTGATAGGTAATTCTTTATAAAATAAATCCATGATAAAGGTTTTCCCTCTACCAACGCCGCCGTATAAATAAATTCCTTTATTTGCTGCGCTTTTTCTTTTACTTAGAAAGTTAAGACCAATATTTCCCAGGATACTATTTGAAACACTATTTATTCCTACGAGGCGATCAAATAATTCCTGAAAAGAAAGGATAGCTTTTTCTTGCTCGTGATCTATAAAAAAATCATTCCTAGAAGTTAAGGCTTTATATTCATCAATTAACATAATATGATTACAGTCTATATTTGTAACAAAGTAAAATACAGCTCTTACACACTTTTTTCAAGGTAATAATAATGGTCATAACTAGATTCGCACCTAGCCCAACTGGTAATTTACATATTGGTGGCGCACGTACAGCTTTATTTAATTGGCTATACGCTAGAAATAAAGGCGGTAAATTTCTCTTAAGAATCGAAGATACAGACAAAGCACGTTCTGAAACAAAATATGTTGAAAGTATTTTGGAGTCATTTTCATGGCTAGGAATTGATTACGACGACAGTCTTGTTTACCAAAGTGAGAGGGCGTCTATTTATAAAGATGCTGTAAATAAACTTCTTGAATCAGGTGACGCCTATTATTGTGACTGTACTAAAGAAGAATTAGCCTCACTGAGGACCGAGCAACAAAAGCTTGGATTAAAGCCTAAATATGATGGGAGAAATAGAGATTTATCACAGGATTACAAAGAAGGCTCTGTAGTAAGATTTAAAACACCATTAGAGGGCGAAATATCAGTAAAAGACACTCTTAAGGGTGAAGTAATCGTACAGAATAGTGAGTTAGACGATCTAATAATACAAAGGGCTGATGGAACAGCAACTTATAATTTAACAGTTGTGGTTGATGATATAGATATGGGTGTAACAAATGTCATCAGAGGTGATGATCATTTAAATAATACTTATAGACAAATCCATATGATGCATGCTTTAGGCTACAAGATCCCTCAATATACCCATATTCCATTAATAATGGGTGAAGACAGAAAGAGGTTATCAAAAAGACATGGCGCTGTAAGTGCGTACGACTTCAGAGATCAAGGTATTCTACCTATATCAATAATTAACTATCTGGCACGCTTAGGTTGGGCGTCTGGTGATAAAGAAAAATTTACACTTGAAGAACTTATTAGTTTATTTAATTTGAAGAGTTTGAATAAGTCGTCTGCTATCTTTGATTATAAGAAGCTTTACTTTCTTAATAAATATTTTATAAAAGAGCTAGAAATAGATGATTTATATAGAGAATTTTTATATTTAACAGATGAATTTAATCATCTGGGGGAAGAAAAATTAATAGAGATTATAGAAGCGCAAAGAGACAGATGTAAGAGTATAAGAGAAATAATAGATGAGAGCTTATTTTTTATAACCGATAGTCTTAACATTGACGAGAAGTTAATTGATAAATTTTTAGTGCCTGATAACCTCGAGTTATTCAATACTTTATCCGGTCAGCTTGAATCTTTGGAAGAGTGGTCAATGATAAATATAAAGGAAGTTATAGATAATATTATGCATGAATGCGAACTAGACTTACCGCGTTTCGCCAAACCAACAAGAATAGCTTTAACGGGATCTTTATCTTCGCCATCTATTGATTTAACTATATATTTATTAGGAAAAGAGTCTTGTTTAAAAAGAATTTTATCCGCAAAGAGTTTGATTACTTGACTTTATGAGTGAATCGCTACAAAATCTCACACTTTCTAGCGTCCCCATCGTCTAGAGGCCTAGGACACCGGGTTTTCATCTCGGCAACAGGGGTTCGACTCCCCTTGGGGACACCATTTTCTTGAATTTGGAGTCACAAACTCACTATTTATTAAATATTTTTAAAATTATGAGTACTTTTGATTTAGATAACTATATAACTAACACTCAGGATTTCCCAAAGAAAGGCGTGCTATTTAGAGATATTAGCTCTTTATTGCAAGATCATGACGCTATTTCTCAGGTAATCGATATCTTTGCCTCCAAAGCTTCAGATATGCACGTTGATCTAATTGCAGGGATTGAGTCGAGAGGCTTTTTATTTTCTACATTGCTTGCAAATAAACTAGGCATTGGGTCTTTTATGATTCGAAAACCAGGAAAGCTGCCTGGGGATCTTATAGAGAAAAAATATTCTTTAGAGTATGGTGATTCAGTGTTATCAATACAAAAAAATAAGAATCTTGCTAATAAGAACGTTGTCATCATAGATGATCTTATTGCGACAGGTGGTTCATTAGCTTGCGCAGAATCATTGGTAACAGAAGCTAACGCAAAAGTAGTAAGTTGCTTTGTTCTAATAGAGTTATTGGAGTTAAATGGAAGTAATTTAATTACTAGTGATATATTTTCAATAAAAAAATACTAATATAAATTTAATCATAATAAGATGAGTAATGATTTATTACCATAATCCAAAATGTAGCAAGTCGCGAGAAGGCCTTAAAATTGTTGAGGAAGGAACCCATAATTTTACAATAAAATTATATTTATCCGAAAAGATAACATTCACAGAATTAGTTCAAATTATTGATAAACTAAAAATTAAACCAATAGACCTAGTTAGAAAAAAAGAAAAAATTATCAAAGAAAAAGGTTTAGATTTAAATAGTATGTCTGATAATATAATCATAGAAACCTTAATAAAGCATCCTATCCTTATTGAGAGACCCATACTTGTATCTGATACAAGTGCTGTAATTGGAAGACCACCTGAACTTATAAAAACTATCCTGTAATTATAATCCTGTATAACCCAATGCTATCTATTAATGTTAGAGCAATATAGTTTGCTAACATACCAAATGATCCTCTAGTCCAAGAAGCCCATGTGTATAAAGCGCATCCAAAAATCCATACAATATAAAGTTCAAAAAGAGGGGGGTTTGGGACAGTCATAGCCATAACTACAGAACAACCAATTGTTATTAACCAGGCTGCAAATTCTACAGCAAACCTTGTTGGGTGAGACAAATAGTCTTCTTTAATCCAATTTAGTGTATTTAGTAAATGATTCATAGTTAAGCCCTTATTCCTTTAGTAAGCTTCCTTACAGTAATTTTTGCTTTTTTAAAATTCTCTATCTCAGAGAGACTCAGGTCTCCGAAAGAAAGACATAATAACCTAGCAACAGTCTGAGTGCGTGCAGACTTTATTGATTGACCCTCACTAAGCGACTTATTAACTTTATGTGTTAAAAATAAATTTGTCATATCTAGAGTAAAGCTTTCCTGATTATTATTAATTTTAGCTTTAATATACGCGTCAATAAATGTTATTGGAGAAACCTTATCTAAGCTCAGAGTCTTGAAAATTTTTTGTAAACCAATATATTTTTCGCTATTTTTATTTACTAAAAGCTCCATTGGGTAAATTTCTTTTGTACTTATGTACTGATTCCATGCAGAAATCTCATCATCAGTTTTTGGGTAATTTTTCAATGCTAAAATCTATATTTGGTTTTAATTTGAAACTTGTGGTCAAGGTAAGAGTCAGTATGATCTTTGCCTTCCCATTTCATTTTAATGCTAAATTTATCGTTTATTCTTTTAGTGGCGCCAAATTCATAAGATAACAAACTTGTGCCGGATCCTAAGCTTGTAGAGTTTGGTAAGGATTCACCACCACCAACCTCACCATATAGTGTCCAATCATCTATTTCTTGGTCGTAACCAAATCTAAACTGATTAACTGTAGTACTGTATTCAGAATCTTTGGATTTAAACTCATGCTTAGTCATGATGTATGGCCCTGCATATGCGTTCTGCGCAAAAATATATATGATTAATAATCTTGATATGTTTCTCATATTTACCTTCCTAATTTTGTAGTACCGACATTTAAACATATTTATACAACTCTTAGCATTTAAAATTAATATGGACGAAAGATGTCTATAAAGCTTATATCAATATACTTTTTTCAGCGCTGAAAAATTTCGTTATCAATAAGGTCTACGTACATTTTATTATATTTTTATATATAATAGCCTGATGCGTATAATTATATTAATCTTCATATGTCTTTTTCATTCAGCCTCTATGTCTTCGAGTTATTACGATGATTTCTATTCTAAATTTCATAATTCTCAGAAAATTTTTACTAAAAATTCTAATATGCAAACAAAGTACTTTAATGAAGAGAGTGAAATAAAACTAACTTGGGACAATGCTTTGCTTCGTGTCCCAAGAGCGAATGGCGAAATATTTAGCAGCACTATTAAAGACCTGCAAGGTGATGAAGAATTTTTAAAAAATAAATTTAAAACTATTATATATCTTCATGGATGCTCGGGTTTATGGAAAGGAACAGCGTTAAGACTAGATTTCTTTGCAAAAAATGGTTATGCAGTTATAGCTCCAGCAAGTATGGCAAGAAAAAAATACCCTCAATCGTGTGATCCTGATATAAAGCGTGGCGGACTCTATAGGGATATCTTAAAAATCAGACAAATTGATGCACTTAATACAGTGTTGAATGCTAAAGCGTTGAGCTGGACCGATAATAATAATATTTTTTTAGTTGGTCTCAGCGAAGGAGCTATTACAACAGCTACTTACTTACCTAAAAATATAGCTTCTAGTGTCAACGGAAGAATTATAGAAGGGTGGACTTGTAATGCTGGTTGGGACGAATACAGGGGAATAAATAGCCCGTATAACGAACCTATGATGTCCTTAGTCGCAAAATTTGACCCGTGGTTTCAAATTGACGTACTAAAGGGTGATTGCGGTAAATACTTAAATAAAAACCCACTTAGTAAGTCTATAGTAGTAGATGACCCTATATTATCAAAAGGGCACGGTCTTTTGCATGATCAAAACATACAAAAAACTACTTTAGAGTTTTTAAAAAGTATAGAAAAATAAACTACTTATTAATCTGCTTTAATGCTTTTAGTTATTACAAGACTAAGTTTTTCAGTATTTGGATCACTGTATTCCGTAATATCTTCTAGAGTAACTTTAAGATTAAGAGTATTTACATCAGGGTTCTTAGCTAAGTGCCCTACAATTGCTTCGTCAGCCATAACACCAAATGTTTTTAATAGACCTCTAATGTCTTTTTTGCATATGTCATCTGTCATTTTTTCAACCCCTTTGTAGTTTGATAGTTTTTAACATGATATCCTAAGCCATGAATAAAGACACAGTAAATAGTATTTTAGAAGGAGTTTTTTGGCTGGCTACAGCATGGCTAACGATATTTATGTTCCTGAGTATATTTGCTCTAGCAAGTATTTCTGGGCAAATGGACGAATATAAAATCCTCCAGGTTGGTAAACTAGCTATTATTGGCTCATCAGTATATGTATTTTTTTGGGCTCTTAGAGGTGTAATATCTAGAAAATGGTGGTACTAGAACCCCAAGTAAGTATCTATAAATAACTGCCCCGGTAATGCTTTAAGGGGAATCACAAAAAAACTTAAAAAGTCATGATTTACGAGTAAGATAAACTATGGCAATAAAAAAAATCGCATTTTATTATCCTGATGGCTCTACTTACCAAGATAAATGGAAAGACGAAAAAAGTGAGAGTGCATTCACTCAGGAGATTGGTTAAATGACAACATTCGCAGAACTTACAGGGCAGGGCTTGGACTTACTTTCCTCATTATTTATTTTTGTGCTGGGCATATTTATACTTTTTGTTATTTTATTATTTATTCGTGATATATCTCAAACTAAGGATGCTATCCGTCGTAATTACCCCGTCATTGGTCGTTTTCGCTATGTCTTTATAACTCTAGGTGAATTTTTTAGACAATATTTTTTTGCAATGGATAGAGAGGAAATGCCTTTTAATCGTGCCGAACGAGAATGGGTGAATAAATCATCAAGAGCTCTTGATAACACCATTGCTTTTGGTTCAACAAAAAATATAACTCCAACCGGTACACCATTATTTATTAACTGTCCTTTTCCTACTTTGTCTGAGCATGCAAGCAAAACTCCCTCTGTTATTATTGGGCCGTATTGCAGTGAACCATATGAAGCTAATTCATTAATTAATATTTCTGGAATGAGCTACGGTGCAATATCTAAGCCTGCCGTACAAGCTTTATCTAAAGGCGCAAAGCTAGCCGGTTGTTGGATGAATACTGGAGAGGGCGGGTTATCAAAGTACCACTTAGAAGGTGATTGCGATATTGTTATGCAAATTGGAACAGCTAAGTATGGTATGCGCAACAAAGATGGAAAACTGGATAATGTGAAATTAAAAGAGATTTCTGTCATCCCACAAGTAAAGATGTTTGAAATAAAATTGAGTCAAGGTGCTAAACCTGGGAAAGGTGGCGTTTTACCAGGAGTAAAAGTAACCACAGAGATAGCAAAAATTCGAGGTATAGAGGTTGGTAAAGACTCTATCTCACCAAATCGCCATCCAGAGATTAGTAACATTAGTGAGTTGTTAGATTTTATACAGCACGTGCGAGAAGTCACAGGAAAACCAACAGGTTTCAAAGTTGTGATTGGTTCTGATGATTGGTTGAAAGATCTGTGTAAAGAGATTCAGCAGCGTGGAATTGAGAGTGCCCCTGATTTTATTACCGTAGATAGTTGCGATGGGGGAACGGGCGCGGCACCTATGCCATTAATGGATGATGTTGGTTTACCGATTAAAGAATCGTTACCTATGGTTGTTAATATTTTATATCAGTATGGTTTGCGTGATCGTATTCGTGTTGTAGCTTCTGGTAAATTAATCACCCCATCTGGTGTTGCATGGGCTCTTTGTAGTGGTGCTGATTTTGTTACTTCAGCTCGAGGCTTTATGTTTTCATTGGGCTGCATCCAAGCGCTTAAATGCAATAAGAATACATGTCCTACTGGAATAACTACGCATGATAAACGCTTGCAAAAAGGTTTGGACCCTGAAGAGAAGTCTGAGCGAGTTAAAAACTTTGCTAATAAAATTCATTATGGCGTTGGCTTAATATCTCATTCATGTGGGGTGAAGAACCCGCGTGAATTAGCTAGACATCACTGCCGAATAGTTCAATCAGACGGTAAGTCAAATTCACTTGAAAACTTATATCCTATACCAGAGGTATTAACCGAATATCAGAATAAAAATAATTAAAGATAAAATATAATTCATAGAGGGTTAAAAGATGGATGTAGTAGAACAAATAAGCAATGATTTTCCTGGTGAAGATTACAAAAAATATATTCTAACTGGTTTTCAAAAATATTTTGAAAAACCAATTCCAATGTCTGATGAAAAATTCGAGGAATTCACTAAGTGGTTAGACGAGGAAGGTTATGGACTAACGATGTTGCGTCTAGGAAATTTAAACGAAAATGGCAAACTACATGGTTATGCTGTAGAGATGAACAACCGTGAGCATATGCATAAAGGTGGGTTTAAAAATGGTAAAAAACATGGTTGGTTTAAGTATTACCTTAATAAAAAATTTAAAGGCAGAGGATATGCTATTAATGGGGAAATATTCTTCCACTTTGTGGTTCCTCAAGAGGATGGTTCTGTTGGGTATTATGCAGAATAATTACACTATAACCTCCAGTACACCTTCTATCAGGGTTTAATAGAAGTAAGTAGTGATTTTGTAATATTCTAATCAGCAGGTAAAGTAATGAATAGTGATATATAGCAATAGGGGGTGTGACTTCATACTAGAATTAGCAGCAATAGTTTTTCTTCTTATAACTGCGCCTTTGTGGCTACCATTGCTTGCTGGTTTACTTGTGATTCTTGTACCAATCGGTATATTTTTAATTGGTATCGTTATATTAATCGGACTAATAGGTTAACCAAATGAAAACCAAACAAATCACATTCCATAATAAAGACGGTTCCACTTACCAAGGTACATGGAAAGATGGAAAAGAACATGGTTATGGCATAGGTAAGGAAGATGAATTCACTTATGAGGGAGAATGGAAAAATGGATTACCGCACGGTGAGGGCGTATTAACTGATGAAGAAGAGGGTAGTGTATACGAGGGTGATTTCGTTGAAGGAATCCCAACCGGCGGAACAATGGAATTCGATGATGGCACTATGTATGGCGGCGGTTTAAATGAAAAAGGAGAATTTCATGGAGTTGGCATTATCATTGGAGAAGATAACGAGAGGATGCTCGGTACTTTTGAGAATAATAAAATGCATGGCCTTTTTGAAATTTCCGATGAAGAAGGTTATTACGGTCTTGGTGAGTACAAGCATGATAAAAGACACGGGATATGGCGTGAAAAAGAACCTGACGGTTCTGAATGGGATGTCAAATACGAGGAAGGTGAAGTTGTTTGGAGTGACGAACGAAAAATAGAATTGGTCACTGAGAAATGAAAACCAAACTACTCACAATCTGTTTACTCTTAGTTAGATCTTAAGCCTCTCGACAATATTATTATTTACAATATGTGAATTAATAATTTCATCAATATCGTCTTTGGAGTTGTATTTGTACCAAATATTATCAGGGTATACTACAAGTACAGGACCCTCTGTGCATCTGTCTAAACATCCTGCTTTATTAACTCTCATCCCGCCTTTTTTTTGAATTTTCATTGATATACATTTCTTTTTTGCATAATCAAAAATTTCTGATGAGCCTTTATCATTGCAACATTCTTTACCATCATCTCTTTGATGCGTACATATAAACATATGTTTTGTGTAATAACTCATGGTGATACCCATTTACTCTCGTTGTTTTTAAAATCAATTATTAATCTCTCGTGACCTTGGTGATGTAAATT
>Ga0209709_10000815_pt1 | contig 29372 bp, 31 predicted proteins | sample ArcticOcean_MG_C_2_FD_187435 | JGI IMG/M metagenome (GOLD analysis project Ga0209709, IMG submission 187435) | Marine microbial communities from western Arctic Ocean - ArcticOcean_MG_CB4_136 (SPAdes) (version 2) | ecosystem: Environmental > Aquatic > Marine > Oceanic | place: Arctic Ocean... | reverse complement strand
CTTTTCATGCTATCTTCAACCCTAAGAAAGATCCTGAAAATGTCTATATAGATTTTGAAGATTCAAGAGTAATAGATCACTCTGCTATTGAAGCAATTGATAAGCTTGCTGATCGTTACCAAAAAGCAGGAAAAACACTTCATTTAGTTCATCTTAGTGAAGAGTGTAGGTTACTACTTAAAACAGCTAAGCACCTAGTGGAGGTTAACGTACTTGAAGACCCTCACTATCATGTTGCTATTGACAAAGCAAAAGCACGAATTGAAGGAAGTATTTAATAAAAAATTACAAAATAACTATTTACCTTTTTCATCACCCCAAAGAATTTTATGGAGTTGGACCTGAAGGCGAACATTAAGTTGTTTTTCTAAAATCCAATCCGCTAATTCTGCTGGCTTTAAGCTTTCATAAACAGGTGAAAAAAGGACGTCTGATAAAATTTCATAATCCTCAAGGATGCTGCAACACCAATCAAAATCTAACCTTGAGGCAATAACAAACTTGAGTTGATCTTTGTTTTCTAGAAGCGCAATATTTTCATATCTATTTTGATGTTGTTCGGTCGACGAAGGTGTTTTAAGGTCCATAACAATAGATACATTCTTATTTACCTCTGAAATATCAATACTGCCACTTGTTTCCATTGAAACCTTATATCCTTTTTCAATAAGAGCATCTAACAAACCAAGGCAATTACTCTGGGCCATTGGCTCTCCGCCCGTAACGCAAACATAGTGTGTTTTATACTTTGCAATCTCAGATAAAATCTGTTCAATTGACAAAGGGTTGTTTCCTTTGAATGCGTACGCAGTATCACAATAATTACATCTTAATGGGCATCCGGTAAGCCGCACAAAAACAGTTGGAATTCCTACTTCTCTCGCCTCACCCTGAAGGGAGTAGAAGATCTCAGTAATATTTAAAGTCATATTATTTAAATTGGCCATCTCTTAATCGTTTTATTTGATTTCTAGTATCTGCTGCTTGCTCAAATTTTAAGTCCTCAGCAAACTTATACATCTCTTTTTCAAGGCGTTTAAGTTCTTTCGAAAGCTGAACAGGTGACAATTTTACATGGACAGTTTCAGAGATTAACTCATCTATATCAGAGGCCGAAAGATCGGTATCTAAAATATCGACAATCGGCTTAACAACACCTTTAGGTATTATCCCGTATTTTTTGTTATAAGCTTCTTGCTTATTCCTTCTATCGGTTGTAACGTCCATAGCCCTTTGTATTGAGTTAGTTATCCTGTCGGCGTAAAGAATGACACTTCCGTTAATATTTCTTGCAGCTCTTCCCATCGTTTGTATTAAAGATCGCTCTGATCTTAGGAAACCCTCTTTATCTGCATCTAAGATCGCAACCAAAGAGACTTCAGGAATATCTAACCCCTCCCTTAAAAGATTTATTCCAACCAACACATCAAAAACACCAAGACGTAAGTCCCGAATGATTTCAACTCTTTCAATGGTATCAATATCAGAATGTAGGTACCTGACTTTTACGTTATGATCATTTAAATAATCACTAAGCTGCTCAGACATTTTCTTAGTCAGTGTTGTCACGAGCACTCTTTCTTTAACAGCAACTCGTTTATGAATTTCAGAGAGTAAATCATCAACCTGAGTCTCAACAGGCCTAATATCTATTCCTGGATCTAATAATCCAGTAGGCCTTACAACTTGCTCAGCAATAACAGTTGAAACCTCTAGTTCAAATTTTGCTGGGGTCGCTGAAACCATAATGCACTGGCTCAACCTTTCAGAAAACTCTTCAAATCTAAGGGGCCTATTGTCTAGAGCCGATGGTAAACGAAAACCAAAATCTACAAGTGTTGTTTTGCGAGCCCTATCGCCATTATACATTGCCCCTATTTGACTCACTGTAACGTGAGATTCGTCCAAAATAATTAAAGAATCTTCTGGCATATAATCGAATAGAGTTGGTGGTGGCTCTCCTGGCTTTCGACCCGATAGATAGCGAGAATAATTCTCAATACCAGAGCAGTACCCAAGCTCTCTCATCATTTCCATATCCTGGGCTACTCTTTGTGAAAGTCGTTGATCTTCAACCAGTTTATTTTGAGATAGCAGCTCTTTTTTTCGAACGCCAAGTTCTACTTTAATATCATCAAGAATATTTAAAATGGTTGATTTGGGAGTTACGTAGTGAGTCTTTGGATAAATTGTAACTCTTTGAAGGGACTTTAGTTTTTCACCTGTTAATGGGTCAAACCAGGAAAGGTTTTCCACCTCATCATCAAACATCTCTATTCGAATCGCCCTCTCTTCAGAATCTGCTGGAAATATATCAATTACCTCACCTTTAACTCTGAAATGACCGCGAATTAATGTAACGTCGTTTCTTGAGTACTGCATTTTTGATAATGTTGCAAGAATTTCCCTTTGCTTAGCAACCTCTCCAACCGTTAAATGAAGCAGCATCTTCATGTAGCTTTCAGGATCTCCAAGCCCATATATAGCGGAAACACTTGCAATAATTATCACGTCTTTGCGCTCAAGGAGTGATTTTGTAGCAGAAAGCCTCATTTGTTCTATCTGTTCATTTATCGATGCATCTTTCTCAATAAATGTGTCTGAGGCCGGAACATATGCCTCTGGCTGATAATAATCATAATAAGAAACAAAGTACTCGACAGCGTTATTAGGAAAGAACTCCTTCATTTCACTGTAAAGCTGAGCAGCTAGGGTTTTATTAGGTGCCATAATTAGGCTCGGTTTTTGACTCTTTTCTATAACATTTGCAAGGGTAAATGTTTTGCCTGAACCCGTAACACCAACGAGCGTTTGATACTTCTCTCCCGCTTCAATTCCGTCTAGCAGCGTTTGAATAGCTTTTGGCTGATCACCCTTAGGTGAGAAACTCGATTTCAGTTGAAATTTTCTGGCCATTATCGGCAGTTTTTGATTAAAATAAAACCCCTAATTTTAAACCATTTAAAGAGCACAGTAAATGTCAACTATCTTATCAAATCGAGTACAAAAAGTTAAACCATCTGCAACTATGGCTGTAAGTGATAAAGCCAAGGAATTAAAGTCGCAAGGAATTCAAATAATTTCAATGGGCTCTGGTGAGCCAGATTTTGACACCCCCATTAATATTCAAAAAGCAGCCATTCAAGCTATTGGCTCTGGTGACACTAGATACACGCCAGCAGATGGAACAGCAGAGCTTAAAAAAGCAGTTTGTGAAAAATTTAAAAGAGAGAATGGACTAGACTACTCACTAAATGAAGTAATGGTCTCTTGCGGCGGCAAGCAAGTTTTTTACAACCTTTGTCAAGCAATTCTTAATGAGGGTGATGAAGTTATCATACCAACTCCTTACTGGGTCTCATATCCTGATATGGCAATACTTGCTGATGCAACCCCTGTCTTTATTGAAGCGGGTTTAGAGCAAGACTTTAAAATTACTCCCGAGCAACTAGAAGCCAGCATAACGGATAAATCAAAACTTTTTGTTCTTAATAGCCCTTCTAACCCGACAGGCTCTGTTTACAACGAAGCAGAAATTAAAGCTATTGGAGAAGTGCTGAAAAGACATCCTCATGTCCTTATTATTAGTGATGACATCTATGAGCATATTCGATGGGGTGATGACGACTTTGTAAATATTGCAATGGCGTGTCCAGAGCTTAAAGAAAGAATTGTAATTCTCAATGGCGTCTCTAAAGCATATGCAATGACTGGCTGGAGAATTGGTTATGCTGCCGGCCCTGAAACAGTTATTAAAGCAATGAAAAAGATTCAAGGACAGTCAACTTCAAATCCAAGCTCAATTTCACAAGCTGCCGCTCTAGAAGCGATCACTGGTGACCAGTCATTCATTAATATGATGGTTGAGGCTTTTGAGCGTCGTCATGGGTTTCTTGTTGATAGTCTGAATGCTATTGATGGCATTGAATGCCCAAGATCTGGGGGAGCTTTCTATTCTTTTCCAAAAGTTCAAGGGCTGATTGAAAGAATTGGCCTTAAAGACGACGTTGAGTTTTCAACTTATTGTCTTGAAAAGCTAAGCCTAGCTGTCGTTCCAGGCTCTGCCTTTGGTGCTCCTGGCTATGTTAGATTATCTTTTGCAACAAGCATGGATAACATTAAATTATCGGTTGAGAAATTAGCAAGCATTTAAAGACACAAGAGTTTCATATCTTTTGCTTGACATCAAAAAATTCTTGATATATTCTTTGCCCTCTAATTAGGAGATAAAAATGCTAGATAAAAGAAAATTTTATATTAACGGCCAGTGGGTCAATCCTTCAACTAAAAATGACTGTGATGTAATTAATCCTTCAGATGAAACTGTCTGTGCGGTCATTTCTCTTGGATCTCAAGCGGATACTAATGCTGCTGTTGCAGCTGCAAGGGCTGCACTTCCCTCATGGTCAGCTTCAACAAAAGCTGACAGAATAGCATTGTTAGAGAGACTTTATGCTATCTATGAAAGAAGGATGAACGATATGGCTGAAGTAATTTCAATGGAAATGGGTGCGCCTATTGATTTTTCTACATCATCACAGGCTACAGCAGGAACATACGCTATTGAAGATTTCCTTATCCAGCTTAGAAAGTTTGAATTTGAAGAGCAGCTTGATGACTCAGATAATCAGTTGTTTTATGAGCCAAAGGGCGTTTGTGCTTTGATTACTCCTTGGAATTGGCCTATCAGTCAAGTAGCACTTAAAGTTATTCCTGCAATTGCTGCTGGCTGCACAATGATCTTAAAACCCTCTGAGCTTGCCCCTCTAGACGCAATGATTTTTGCTGAAATGATAGAAGAGGCTGGATGTCCTGCCGGGGTATTTAATCTTGTAAATGGCGATGGTGCTGGTGTTGGAAGTCAACTAACTTCTCACCCAGATATCGATATGGTTTCTTTTACAGGCTCAACTAGAGCAGGCGCTTTGATTTCTCATAACGCGGCTGATGACTTTAAAAGAGTCGGATTAGAATTAGGCGGCAAGGGTGCTAATATTATTTTTGCTGATGCAGATGAAAAGGCAGTAAAAAGAGGAGTAAGACATTGCTTTAACAATACTGGACAGTCCTGCAATGCTCCAACAAGAATGCTCGTAGAACGACCTTTTTATGACCAAGCAGTTGCTATTGCTAAAGAAACTGCAAACGCAACCAATGTTGATATTGCGTCTAAACAAGGAAGACACATGGGCCCAGTTGTATCACAACTTCAGTTTGACAAAATTCAAGCCTTAATTCAAGCAGGTATTGATGAAAATGCTACTCTTGTTGCTGGCGGCACTGGAAAACCAGAAGGTTTAGAAACTGGATATTTTGTAAAACCAACAATCTTTGCTGATGTTAACAATCAGATGACGATTGCTCGAACTGAAATCTTTGGCCCCGTTCTGTCAATAATTCCATTTGACACTGAAGAAGAGGCAATCGAAATTGCCAATGATACTCCTTATGGACTTTCAAACTATTTACAAACACAAGACCCAGAAAGAGCCAGAAGAGTATCTAAAAAACTACTCTCAGGGACTGTTGAAGTTAATGGCAATGGAGCTGCAATGGGCGCGCCATTTGGAGGTTACAAACACTCTGGAATTGGCCGTGAAGGTGGCTCATTAGGGTTCAATGAGTTTATTGAAGTTAAAGTCATAACCGGATGGAATTAATTAACTTTTTATCTTAATTATTTAAAATGGCTCTTTTAGAGCCATTTTTTTTAAATAACTTTTATGTTAATATTAAAATTCTGAATTATGTTCAAAATAACCTAATTTATTTATTAAATACGGAGAGAGTATGACACTTGCTACAATTTATCGCCTTAATGGCTTACTAGGGCTATTATGGGCTGGATCAATGTGGTTTGGCACTGATATGATGGCTGCTTCATATGGCTGGGAAGTAACCCTACCAATGATCACAATGGCTCAAATCTTAGGTATGTCATTCCTGTTTACTGCGGTAATTTTTTTGATGCTTCCAAATTGGACCTCCGAAGAGCAGCTAAAGAAAGCCACTATGACCCTGATCCTGCTTCAGATCATTTTTCTTGCAATTCAGATATTTCATATTTATACAGGAGCAATTCCATCAGGTGGAATGCAATACTTTGGTATCGGCCTAGGCGCTTTATTTATTCTACTGTTTTATTGGAAATCTCGTTAATAACTTTAACTGATTATTTCAAAAGAGATCATATTGAACTCTTTTTTTTCTTTAACCTTCTATTTTGGTATACTTATCTGCAACTTTTCTTATATTTTAATTTAGATAAGTAGAAGTTATTTTTTTCACAATCAAAGGGGAATACAATGAGTTTATCTTTAATTTTTAGACTACAAGCAGCTTTTGCTGCACTTTGGGCAATTCAGCTAATTTTTATGCCAGGTATGATGTTTGCGATGTACGAGTGGACACCATCCCTTGAGCTTGTTGCTCTTGGCCAAGGATGCGGAACTGCAATGGCTGGTCTTGCCATTCTTGCATATGGCATACCAAACTGGACAAGCGAAGAGCAGCTAAAAACTGCTGCTAAATCATTTGGTATCATTGCTATTTTATTTGCAATCATGCAGTTGTATCAAATACTAATTTCTGGAATGGCTCCAGGAAATGCTATGGATTGGGTTAGCACACTAATCACTCTTCTTTTTGCAGTAGGATTTTTCATGAAATCTAGATAAGAAAAATAAAAGCATTTAGTCTTTAAAAGGAGGTCATAATTGACCTCCTTTTTTATTGCTTAAAAAAAATTAATAATGAGCCCTAAGCAAATTCTATTAGCACTTATTGTTCCTATTACCTGGGGACTGGGCTTTACTCTGGCAAAGATTGGTTTAGAGCAGTTTCCTACGCTCCTGATTATGTCAATACGATTTGGAATAGCGGGCTTAGTTCTTGTTTGGTTTACAAAGCCGCCATGGGGCCATATGCGTGAGATTTTTATGGTTGCTCTTATTGGCTCAACAATTCAGTATGGTCTTACCTATAACGGCCTAAAAGGTATTGATGCCTCTACAGGGGCTATTTTAGTTCAACTTGAAGGGCCAATATTAGCGCTTATGGGGGTGTTTCTATTGAAGGAAAAGCTTGGACTTACTAGGGCAATAGGCATGGGGCTAGCGGTTATTGGAGTCATTATTATTGCAGGTGAGCCAAGACTTGATGGTCAACTTGATAGCGTCTTACTTTTAATAGTAGGTTCAGCAGTTTGGGCAATTGCTCAGATCATGGTAAGCAGACTGAAGGGAATCTCAGGCATTACCATATTAGCCTGGGTTGCAATCATGGCCACCCCACAAATGTTTATTGCATCTTTACTAATTGAGGATGGACAATGGCTTGCAATAACAACTGCGAGTTATATTGACTGGTCAATAATTCTATACTTAGCATTGATTATGACTGTATTAGGTTACAGCGTTTGGTATCACTTATTGAGCAGTGTGGATGTAAGCAAAGTATCACCCTTTTTGATGCTACTTCCAATCACCTCAATTATTGCAGGCATAATTCTTCTTGATGAAAAATTTACATCATCAATGGCGATTGGAGGTTTAATGATAATGGCGGGAGTTGCCAGCACCCTTATTAATTGGAACTGGCCAAAAAAAACAATTAACTTATCTTAAATAAGTCTTATTTATAAAACGGATCTACCGACTCAAATTGAGACGTTAGCTTTCTAATCCATTTAGAAAATGCGACTCCCTTATTAAGCTGTATCGAATTATTATCTGAACGGGAATTTTTCACTACAGCTCCATTTAATGGTAACTCCATTTGCTCATGAAGCAATTTAGATTCCTTGTCTAAATCCTTTCTTAAATCTTTTAACTTGTTAATCACACTACTTTCTGACATTGATTTTCACTCCTAATCAAAATTAATTTATTTATCTCGTTTGTGCAGCTTTTTCTTTGAACTTTTAAGGGAAGCCTTATATTTACTTTCCCAATTCTTATTTAGTTTTGACGTAGTAATATCTTGGTAATCGACACCACTAATATCTTTAAATTCAGAAATCGCATCCTCCATAGCAGTCTCAAAAACGCCAGAAAGAGTCATGCTATACCCATGCTGCTCTGCAGCAATTGATGCACCTTTAAATGCTTCAAAAATTGGTCTGCGAATCCTAACGCTAACCACTCTCTTTTCATCCACTTTTTGATTTTTTGTTACGTATTTGCCCATCTAAAGATTTATTAATTTACTAACTGATATGAAGTATACACATTTTGTTTACATTTAGTATTTATATTAGTATTCTTTTTGTATACAAATAATAAAGCACTTTAAAAAAAATAGGGAGCTATAATTAATTTATAAATAAATTTAATAAATTACAAAAAAAATGATTGATATTAGCTCCCTAGACGAGTCCATTAAAATGGACGAAGAGAGGTTTGAAAATTTACGCCCAAATATAGAGAAAAAAATTCTATGGGCTCAAAAGCCATCCTTTAAGACAAAAATAAGCTTAGTTTTTATTCATGGTTTTTCAGCGTCAAGGGCTGAACTTAGCCCAGTTATTGAAAGAGTCGCAAAAGAACTTAAAGCGAATATTTTTTTCACAAGACTTACTGGGCATGGCCAGGATGCTAAAGCTCTAGGCGATGCTACTTGCAATGACTGGATGGAAGATACTCATGATGCTATTGATATTGGAAGAGTGATTGGTGACGATGTTATTCTTATAGGATGCTCAACTGGATGCTCTCTGATTCATGTTGCCCTTGAACATGTAAATAAAATTAAGGCAGTAATCTACGTATCACCTAACTTTGGTCCCAGTTCGCATAAAGGCCAACTTTTACGTGCTCCTGGAGCAAGATGGTTCATACCACTTTTATTTGGAAAAGAACACTCTTTCATTCCAAAAAATGCAGAACATGAAAGATGCTGGACGACCAGCTACAACTCCAAAGTACTATTTGAGGTCAAAGATTCAGTCGTTTCTGCTCATAAAGTCAAACATAGCAAAATCAAAGTACCAATTCTGTTTTGGTTTTCAGACGAGGATCAAATAGTTTCAGCAAAAGCCACTCGTAGAGTCATTGCTAAAATGGGTGACAACGCTTCTGTTTATAACCCATTACTTACTAGTGAGGATGACTCCTCTAAGCATGGAATTCTTGGTGATATATTGAGCGCATCTCAAACGCATAATGGAGTTAATAAAATTGTAGACTGGCTTAAAAAAAATAACTAGTACTTACGTTTTAACTTAGCGCCCTTATAAAGAATATCTGACAAGTTCTCTTCTGCAATTTTTCTTTGAGAAACAGTTATTGGATCCATATTATATTTTGGTCGCTCAAGAGTTAAGCCATCAATATCATGTCGCGCTTTACCTCTTATATGGGTCCATATATTTCTCCCAACGACCTGCCTTATTTCAGGCGAAATATAGGATTGAAGCGAAAAACCAATCCTTCTTTGATCACTGTTGTTAGGCTGAGAGCCATGAATAATTGCGCCATGATGAATCGACATTTCTCCTGGCCTTAATATAAGATCAACCGCCTTATTTTCGTCAACATTTGGAATAACTTGGCCCCTCGTTAAAATATTGTTTTCTGCATAAGTATCCTCATGCTTTCGTATCTCTGACTTATGGCTTCCTGAAATCATCGTCATGCAGCCTGTCTCTATATTACTAGGACTTAGAGCAATCCATGGGGTTGGGAAATCAACACTATCAAGACCCATATAAGTTGCATCTTGATGCCAACTTACATATTGTTTAGAGGAAGGCTCTTTAATAAACATAACTGAAGCCCAAAGAGCAATATCAGGTCCAATAAGATCTTCCATTGCATCTACTATAGTAGTGTTGTGAGCGAGCGCATCTAAAAAGGCAAATGAAAGATGTAAATTATTGCGACTCTCTGCGTTAATCTCCTCAGGATATTGCGCTTCAACCTCTTCAAGCTGAGTTTTAATAGACAAAGCATCTGCTTCAGAAATAACTCTCAATGGAGATATAAAACCTTCATCGTGATATTGCTCAATCTGTTCTTTCGTTAAAACTTTAGGCATTACTTTATACTTCCTTCTCTTTTGTATTATTTTTTGGACTCTCAAAAACTACTTTCTCAATACGGCGATTTCTAATAACAACTGTATCAGCTAATTTATCATGCCAACTCTGATTTCTTCGGTCAAATGCAATCCAAAGATAACCAAGTCCAAATGGAATTAATGAAAGTATTTGGGCAAAGTAACGTCCAATAGCCTGACCTGTAGTTAATGTATTACCAGTTTTGGCGTCAACCAACTTAAGGTTTGCTGCCATCTTTCCAGGTGTTGCTTGAAACTTTAACCAGAACCAAATGGTAACAATAAAAGGAAGGAAGTATTTAAAAAATAACTCCCAAAAATTATAGAATGAATACCCATGTCGATAATGCATATAACCGCCCTGATGATAGACCGTCGAAAATAGTAAGTCACTAAATGCAAGCATTAATAACCCAGATAAAACACTATAAATAACAATTATAATGATTAGATCAATTAGATTGGCGCCAAGTCTAATCCAAAACCCTGCATACTCATAATCTTTCATATAGATAATTAATTATTCAAAAAAAGTATATTTTATTACAAATATTTTAAAAATTTTTATCTTGTTACTTCAATTCTTTATACTTAATATACTAAATAAATATCATTAATACTTATATGAATAATATTTTTACTAAACATCCTAATGAGGTTGGAGAGAGTTACTTTAAGCATTTTTGGGCAGCCTGGAAGTATAGCCTCACTCTTTTAGGACTTTTCCTTGTTGCTTTCATTCACTCAATATTTCCATTCATTTTTAAAAAGACTGTCAGCAATAAAATTATCAAGATGGCTGAAGAGCTTAATACAAGAAAATAAATTCTTCTAAAATTCATTAATAATTCACATAAACATGTCAAAAACTAATCTAAACTGCAGTTTATGAAGTATTTATCAATCATTCTTGCAGCTCTAATTTTTAACACTTCTGCATCAGCAGCAATGTCTCCTCGTTTCTATGAAACTGAAATTCTTGGTAATTGGATTTGTAAAGATACTTTGCCTGGCTATACCGCCTTAGAGTTTATTAGGTATAAGAAAGATGGAACATGGAATAGCTTTGGCCAGCTAATTGTTGACTTTCCAGTTGAAGAAAATACAGTTAAAGTAAACTATAGCGCACTTGGAACTGGGATTTGGGAAATTAAAGGGCAAAGCTTAGTAAGCATGATTGATTATATTCAGGTTATTAATAGAAATCACCCTTGGCTTGACAGCTACTTCAATATGGAAGAGCAATTTACTCTCAATGACAAAAGATCTGAAGAGATTGTTGTCCTGTCTGATGATTACATTAATCTTCAGCCTGCAACTGGTAAGCCATACGAATGTCACAAGGTTGAAATATAACTATTCTTCTCTTTGATTGTATTTCCGAGCATTACCCTTTGATAAATTAACTGGATATTTCTCTGAATTTTTTACTAGCTTATCTTCAATCGCCTTCTCTAGGTCAATCTCCAAAATACTACAAAAACGCAACAAGTACATTGCAATATCAGCTACTTCAGCATTAATAGCCTCTATCTGCTTTTGATTAGGATTATTTGATTCTTCTGCCTTTAGCCACTGAAATATCTCAACTAGTTCTGAAGTTTCAACACTTAGGGCCATTGCTAAATTTTTTGGCGTATGAAATTGCTCCCAATCTCTCTCAATTGCAAACTTTTCAAGCTGGTTTTGTATTTTAGATATATCCATATTTTTCACTCGATTGATTAGTATTTAAATTAACAAAAAAAATAAGTATACTTATTATGAGGCTTGAAATTAATCAAGCGCTCAATTAACTTTAAGGGGGTTAATATGGATATTCAATCTATTTGTCACGTTTTTTTAATATTATTTGGTGGTTTTTTTGCCTTTCAACTAACTTTTAACTCAAAAAAGTTTGCAATAGATCTTCGTCTAGACTCGCCACAAGTACCGTATGCGCTTAAGCCAGCAGGATTTCTAATGGGTGGAACGGTTGCAATGCTTATTGTAACGTTTTTCCAAATTGGTATTTTTGAAAGAACTGATACACCAACATTATTAGTTGCAATGGGGTTTTTTTGTACCTTTGCATTTATTTGGAATATGGGTCTATTTTTAAAAGTTTGGCCAACGTTTGATGGTGCTGATCATCATATTAAGAATGCTATTAGGCCTTTAATTCCTTTAATAGTAATCATTATTTACTTCTGGGTATAAAAAATAGTTGCTTATTAAAAAAAGCAGGTACTATACAATAATGATAATGATTATCATTTATAATAAGAAATAATTTAAATTTAGGAGGCAATATGTCAATATTTAAAGCACAAGAAGCTGCACAAGAAGCAAAAGATATGGAGGCTTATGCAGCAACTATGCATGAAGATTTTCAATTTATCATGCACCTGGACAACTCAACTATGGATAAAGAAAAAACCATGGAAATGTTTACATTTATGATGAATAGTGATGATTTTGTAACCCATGACTCACGCTGCCTTTATGAAAATGATGAGGCTATGGTTACCCATGGCGTAATGAGCTTCCCTGACGGAACTAAAGAATCAGTTCTAGCCTTTATGCAAATAAAGGATGGTCAAGTCATACGCATGGAAACTGGTGCAACGCTTCTTCCGTAAGTATCATTAATCTCAAATTAAAGGCGCCTTAGGGCGTCTTTTTTGTTTAATATAATCAATAATTCAGAATTACTTTAAAAATGCATCAAAAAAATCTTTGGCAAGAAACCTCTAAAGAAAAAATTGCTTTTGAGAATCTTAAAAAATCAATTACGACTGACTTAGTAGTTGTTGGAGGTGGCTTTACTGGCTGCTCGGCAGCTCTATTTGCAGCCAAGAGTGGGTTATCAGTTACTCTTATTGATCAAAAGATTGGCTATGGGGGCTCAGGTAGGAATGTTGGTTTAGTAAATGCAGGCTTATGGATGCCCCCTGAAAAAGTTGAAAGCATCCTTGGATTAGATGCAGGAGTTAAACTCAATAATGCTTTAGCAAAAGCACCTGATTTAGTATTTAGTCTTATTAATGACTATGAAATTAATTGCAGCGCTAATCGCTCAGGAACGCTTCATTGTGCGAATTCTGAAAAAGGCTTAAAAGACATTCAACTGAGATTTAAACAGCTTTCTGAGCGAGGGGCTGAATTAGAGCTTTTAGATAAACAGCAGACCGAGCAAAGAGTTGGCTCTTCAAAGTTTTTTGGCTCTCTTTTTAATAAAAAAGCGGGCATTATCAATCCTCTTGATTATTGCCTGGGTTTAGCAAGAACTGCTAAATCTAATGGCGTTAATATCTATGAGTCAACTTTAGCAACTAAGATCCAATCCATCAATAATGATTGGCTAGTCAAAACCCCTGAGGGCTCGATTAAGGCAAAAATGCTCTTAATTGCTACTAATGCTTATCAAAAACCAATTGAAGGCCTAAATCCATCTAAATATACTTCTGTACAGTATTTTCAGGTTGCAACTAAAACGTTACCTTTAGATCTGGTAAAGTCAGTTTTACCAAATGGTGAAGGTTGCTGGGATACGGCTAGTGTAATGTCTTCTTTTCGACTTGATGCTGATAATAGACTTATTATTGGTGGGATTGGAAATCTTGGTCATAGTGCCTCCAAGATTCACATTAACTGGGCAAGGAGAAAGGTTGAGAGCCTCTTTCCGCATCTTAAAAATATTGATATTGAGTTTAGCTGGCATGGACGCATTGCCATGACAGGCGATCATATTCCTAAAATTCTAAGACTAGGTAATAATGCATATTCAGTTTTTGGCTATTCAGGAAGAGGAATTGGACCCGGTACTTACTTTGGTAAGGCAGTTAGCGAATGCCTTGTTAGTGGCGATGAAGCTTCTTTGCCGGTTGATCCTTTGGATTATTATCAAGAACCTTTTTCTAACATCAAGGCAGGCTTTATTGAATTTGGTGCCACTGCAAGTCATTTACTTTGATTAGCAATCGGATTAGCCTCTATCTATCTCTTCCAACTCCTTTAAAGCGCTGCTTAGTTGTAAACCATGCACCAAGATCTAGTAACGGTTTTGGTGGAAGCCATTTGGCTTTTTCAATAGCAAGACAATCTTTAACAATAGAGGATTGTTGACCACAAGCATATTCAGCTATCCCAATACCAAATGCAGTCCCTTTCGTAATACCAGAACCATTGAAACACCCAGCATAATAGAGGCTATCTGAAAACCTCTCAAAGATATTAGTTTTGTTAGCACTCACACCCTCAACGCCTGAATATAAGAACTCAAATGGAACGTGACTTAACTGTGGAAATCTATTATCAAATGCTTGTCGATGTACCTGTTGTCTTTTAATTAGTTGCTTATCAGTCAACAAGTGGTGATTGTTATATTCAGCTGTATTCCTTATTGCAATTCGACCATCATCCGTTAATCTGATAGTAGCCCCGCCACTATGAAGCGACAGCACTCCCCATGATGATTCACTTCCAAGAGTATTAACCTCATCCTTAGTTAAGACGCGCGTAATACTTCCAGAAAGTGTTACTCCAACCACCCTTTGTTTAGGCTTTGCACCCTCAAAGGTTTCATAATTACAAGCCATTATGACTTTCTCAGCAGTAATTATTGCATCCGGAACCATGACCTTAATAGCCTTGCCCAATGTCATCTTTAATACTGGTGTATTTTCATAAAGCTCAACATTACTTGGAAGATTTTCAGCCAATCCAAAAACTAATTTAGCAGGCTGCATTAAGGCCCCATTTTCAACTTTAACGCCCTTCTTATACCAACTCGTTCCTAGATCATCATGAACTTCTTCTTTAGAAAGCGGCGTGTGTTTAATTTCACGTTTTTTAAGATAGTTAATAAAATGATCACACTCAATTTCAGAGTTATTATCTGCTGCAGTATGATAAATACCTGAATCTATCCAGTCACAATTGATACTGTTATCTTTTACTAAAGCTCGAAGAGAATCAAGGCCTACTTGATTAATTCGATCTACTCTTTGGTATTTTTCAAGTTGTGACTCTTGATAGGCACCTGAAAAATGGCTATGCGCAACAGCATAACCAGAATTTCTGCCTGAAGCATTCTGACCTAACTCTCTTGCATCAACCAAAATAACTTGATCTTTAGGGTTCATTTCTGCCAATCTTCTTGCACAAGAAAGACCCGTAAAGCCAGCTCCTATAACAAGCCATTTAGCTTCAAGACTTGAAGTTAGTTTAGGCTTAGATTTTCTTGCAGGAACTAAATCTACCCAACCTCTTGTTTCATTATCAAAAATAGGATTAGCTTGGACCATAGAAATAATCTAACTTTATTACTAAACTAAATGATCAATTAAAACAAAGTGGTCACTTATTTCAGCAGCTTGATTTAGCCACCTTTTTACTAAATTACTTTGGTGAGGAGCCGCCGTTACTCCTGAGGGTATCTCTTTATTAAGAACAGCTTCAACTGCCAAAGCAACTGAGCAAGAGACTAATTGGGCCATTGCGCTTCCTTTACTATTTCCAAGCGTATCAAGTAAAAACTGCTTATGCCAAACAATCTCTGAGTCATTTTTAACCTTTAATTCAACAGTTAGAATCACACGATCGACCTCTTCATCTCTATAAGAGTATTTATTCCATAAATCATCACTGATAGCCTTTAGGCGATCCTCTGCAATTTCAGGGTCAAGCGTATCTACCTCAGAAAAAATATCAGACCAAGCATCTTTCCAGCCTTTATACCTTAGAGTTCCTCTAACAAACTGATCTATCTTCAATCCCTCGTTCATTTGATACTGCTCGATAAATGGGATGGAATCGCGATTAGGATAAACCTCAAACTCATCTTTTCCCCAAGGCATCGGAAGAGGGTAAAGCTCAACAGCCTCCCATGGCTTATGAACAGTATAAACTTGGCTGTCACGAATGCTAACTGAAGTTGACATTAAGGCCTTTAAAACCCCCAGTGGAGACCAACTAAATTTGTAACAAAAGTCATTAGGAACGTCACTTAAGCCACCACAATAACTCAAAAAAGAATGATTATTTTCAGCAGAAAAAACCTTTGATTTCTTGTATTCTTCAACGAGTGCATGAGACATACTATGATCTATCCCGGGATCAAGACCCACCTCATTAACAAGGCATAAATTCTTTTTTAGTGATTCTTCATTAAGACTCTTCATCTCATCTGAAATATAGGAGCTTGAGACAAAATGAGCTCCAAGTGATAGACTCAGTTCTGCAACAGGGACATGGAAATTACCAGGAAGCATTGAAACTATAACGTCTCCAGCTATAGCATTTTTCTTAATGGCCTCAAGAGAAAATTCTACAATCTGATAATTACCCTTAACACCTAATAAAGCATCACTTGCTTTTTTGACTGTACGATTATAAACAATAACTGAATGGTCATTTTCAATAAGCATTTTTAGCCCTGGTATTGCTGACAAACCAGCACCTAACCAATGAATTTTTGACATTACAACTCCTTCTTTATTTCTAATTAAATAGATGAAAACTAAAAAACTTTAATAGCTCCTTAATCTTTAAGGACAAACATGTCCATAAACTCATTAACAGGTATTTTTTTAATTTTCTCTTTATCAAGACATAATGAGTAAATCTTATTACTTTGCTCTTTTGAATAAGTACTTTTTAGACTATTAAAAAATTTTCTCTCTAGTAATGGGATGCCCTCTTTTCGGCGATGGCGATGTCCAATCGGATATTCTACTTCCACTTTATCAGTTTGACTCCCATCCTTAAAGAAAATCTGTAATGCATTAGCGATAGACCTCTTTTCATCTGCAAGGTAGTCTTTTGAGTATCTTTTATCTTCCTTTAAAATCATTTTATTTCGAAGCTTATCAATTAATGGATTCTGTTGATGGTAAGAGTCTTCATAAAAATCAGCAACTAAGTCACCCTCAATCATTGCAACTGCAAGCATATATTGCATACAATGATCTCGGTCAGCAGGATTGTCTAAAGCACCTGTTTTATCAATGATTCTAAGTGCAGATTCATGTGTTGTAACTTCAATCCTTTTAATTTTATCTAACTTATCTTGAATTTCTGGATAAAGTAATACTGCACACTCTACTGCAGTTTGAGCATGAAATTCAGCTGGGTAAGATATTTTAAAAAGAATGTTCTCCATAACATAGGAGCCATAGCTTTTAGAAAAACTAAACTCTCTACCCTTGAAACTTACATCATAAAATCCCCATACAGGAGTGCTCAAAACCGAAGGCATACCCATCTCACCTTTCATCGTCATCATTGCTAAACGAACTGCACGAGATGTTGCGTCACCAGCAGCCCATGATTTTCTTGAGCCAGCGTTAGGTGCATGCCTATAGGCTCGAAGAGAAGAACCATCAGCCCAAGCTTGTGATAAAGCATCAATAATTTGTTCTCTTGTACCTCCTAGCATATGCGTAGCAACAGCTGTGCTTGCAACTCTTACGAGTAAAACATGGTCTAGGCCTACTTTATTAAAACTATTTTCAAGTGCAAGAATACCTTGTATTTCATGAGCTTTTATCATGTACTCAAGCACATCTTTTATACTTAATGGTGATTTATGATTCGCAATATTTACTCTTGAAATATAATCACTAAGAGCCATAATTGCGCCTAAATTATCAGATGGATGCCCCCACTCTTCAGCTAACCAAGTGTCATTAAAATCTAACCATCGAACTAGGGCGCCAATATCCCAAGCTGCTTTAACTGGGTCAAGCTCAAATGACTTTCCAAAAACCCTAGCACCATTTTCTACTGTGGTCCCAGGCACCAATGGGCCTAAATGTCTAGTACAATTTGGATATTTCAAAGCCAAAAGACCACAGCCAATAGTATCTATTAAACAATTTCTAGCGGTATTTAAGGCCTCCTCAGACTCTACTTTAAAATCAATCACGTAATCAGCGATATCTTGCAGAGCTTGATCTGCTGACATTCTATCTGCTTTCACTATACTAACTCCTTGTCTCTATGGGGCTGACTTTTTGTGGTCCTGGACCTATATAATCTGCATTGGGTCTAATGATTCGATTATTTTGTCTCTGTTCAAAAATGTGAGCACACCATCCAGTTACTCTTGAAAGAACAAATATTGGGGTAAATAGTTTAGTTGGTATTCCCATAAATTCATAGGTAGAAGCATGATAAAAGTCAGCATTTGCGAATAGATTTTTCTCTCTTCTCATAACCATTTCAACTCTTTCTGATACATCATATAGATGCTTATCGTTAACCTCCATGGATAATTTTTTTGACCATTGCTTTATAACCTCATTACGAGGGTCAGATTGAGTATAAACTGCGTGTCCAAAACCCATCACAAGTTGCTTTTGTGCAAGCATTTTGAGTAATTCAGCCTCTGCAACATCAGGGTCATTCCATTGCGATAGCATAGCACTAGCGGCTTCATTAGCGCCTCCATGTAATGGTCCGCGTAATGTCCCAATAGCACTTGTAACAGCAGAGTGAATATCTGAAAGCGTTGAGGCACAAACTCTAGCAGCAAAAGTAGAAGCATTAAATTCATGTTCAGCATACAAAATCAAAGAAATACTCATTACTTGATCATGCAGTTGGCTAGGTTTTTTACCATGCAAGAGATGTAAAAAATGACCACCAATAGTATCATCACTTGTCTCCGTATCAATTCTTTTTCCATAGTGGGAATACTGATACCAGTAGCTAAGTATCGATGGAAATGCACTCAGCATACGATCTGCATGGTCAGTTTGGTTTATAAAGCCTTCCTCTTGCTCTAAATTACCAAGAACCGAACATCCTGTCCTTAAAACGTCCATAGGATGAGCAGTTTTAGGGATACCCTCCAAAGTACTTCTTAGTTCAGGTTGAAGTCCTCTTAATGTTTTGAGTTTTTCTATGTATGCTTTTAATTCCTGTGAGTTAGGTAGTTTTCCCTTCAATAAAAGATAGGCAACCTCTTCGAAAGTTGTATTTTCTGCTAAATCTACAATATCATAGCCACGATATGTGAGACCAGAGCCGCTAACTCCAACTGTACATATTGATGTCTCACCTGCACTCTGACCTCTAAGACCAGCACCACCTATTTTTTTTCCACTCACTACTTACCCTCCTTATTCATTTCATCATCTAATTGCTTTTCATATTGATGATAATTTAAAAAATCATATAACTCTTCTCTTGTTTGCATACTGTCTATCACATTATTTTGATGACCATCTTGTATGATATGTTGATACACATTAAGAGCTGCTTTACTCATTGCTCTAAAGGCACTTAGTGGATAAAGAATCATATCCACGCCAGCATCAGAAAGCTCCTCTTTGGTAAATAATGGTGTTTGACCAAATTCAGTTATATTTGCTAGAATAGGGACATTAATTGAATCAGAAAACTCTCTATATTGCTCAATGGTATTGAGTGCCTCAGGAAATATCATATCAGCACCGGCTTCTACAAAAGCTGTCGCTTTATCAATAGCAGAATGCATACCCTCTATAGCCAATGAGTCTGTTCTTGCCATAATTACAAAGTTAGGATCGGTTTTGGCGTCAACTGCAGCTTTAATTCTGTCAACCATTTCATTTGTACTAACTATTGCCTTATTTGGTCGATGTCCGCAGCGCTTTTGAGAAACCTGATCTTCAATATGGATAGCAGCTACGCCACTATTTATCATTTCTCGAACGCAACGAGCAATGTTAAGTGCCCCACCCCAACCAGTATCTACATCTACTAATAATGGTAGGGAAGTTACTTGAGTAATTCTTTTAGCATCTTCGAGAACATCTGCTAGGGAAGTAATACCAAGATCAGGAACTCCAAGAGAAGAAGCTGCAACTCCACCACCTGACAAGTAGATTGATTGATGCCCAACTTTCTCAGCCATAAGAGCGCTATAGGCATTAACAGCGCCTACAACTTGAAGTGGCTTATTTTCATTAACTAACTTTCTAAATTTCTTTCCACTGCTGTCCAATTTGAATACTCCTTATCTAACCTAAATCAACTACATAATAACTATCTTTAGTAAAAACTATTATGCATATATTTTCTATAAATTCTCTATTTTAGGTAAATGTCATCTGGTATTTATCTTGATGTTAAGAATTATTTTGTAAACTTTTTTAATCTCATATTGACTAAGGATTTAAACCAACGCTTCTTAAAACTAAATCAATAACTTGTTGTTTTTTTTCTTCAAATTCACTATCTGTTAGTTTCTTTCCATTATTTAAAATCATCACTTGATAATCAAAATCAGCATAATGTTGAGTGGTAGCCCAAATCATATATAACAAGGTATGAGCATCGCCCACATTAACAATTTTTTTTAGTTCAATCCACCTATTTATCGAACTTACACAAGTATCAACCCATTTTTTTAACCTCGATGATAATACTTCTTCCATTTCAGGGGCACCACTAATAATTTCATTTGCCCACACTTTTGAGCCGAATGGTCTAGTGCGTGACAAATTCATTTTTGCGTCAACATAATATTTCAAGGCTTCTCGAGGTTCATCAAATTTATTAAATGTATCAGCAGCCCTCATCCAATCAACTAGTATGCTTTCTAAGACACATCTATACAAATTTAATTTAGTATGAAAATAATAATGAATATTGGATTTTGGAAGTTTAGCCATATCTGCAATTTGTTTTGTAGTAGAGCCTTTAAGACCATGCTTTGCAAATACTTTTTCTGCAGCAATTAAAATAATAAGTTCATTTTCTTCACGAATTCTCTCTTTACTTCGAGTAATGCCTCTGGCTTGTACTAGAACTTTTTTATTACTCATTCAATTCTCCATTATTTTTTCATGAAACCTTTAGTGGATTATTTGGGTGTGTTGTCCAATCAGATGCTTGTGATGAAATTGCCTTTCCAGTTCTAGGGTCAGTTCCTGATGTCATAGCGACCATTGAGATACAATCTATTACAGGGCAAACACTTACACAAAGATTACATCCAACACATTCATCATCCTTAACTGTAAATACTCTATCACCACTATCAGTTGAATATTCAATTGCTTGATGTGAAGTATCTTCACATACAATATGACAACGTCCACACTTTATACACTTATCTTGGTCAATGACAGCTTTATCAACGTGGTTTAAGTTCAAGAACTTCCAATCAGTAACTGATGGAACTGCTTTACCAATTAGTTCATCTACTGAATTCATACCTTTTTCATCTAAAAAGTTACTCAATCCAGTTTTCATATCTTCAACAATTTTAAAACCATAGACCATTGCGGCTGTACAAACCTGAACATTACTGGCACCTAATGCAATAAAGTCTACTGCATCTTTCCAAGTCGATACTCCCCCAATACCTGAAATTGGTAAGTTTCTAGTTTTTTCATTACGCGCTATCTCTGCCACCATATTCAAAGCAATTGGTTTTACCGCCTCACCACAATAACCCCCATGAGTTCCCATACCACCCGTAGTTGGAAACATAGTCAAACTGTCATAATCAACTCTCATAATTGAGTTTATGGTATTAATTAATGACACTGCATCACCACCACCCTCAAGGACTGCTTCAGCTGGATAAATTACATCAGTTATATTTGGCGTAAGCTTGACAATTACAGGGACTGTGGCATACTTTTTGCACCACTCAGTTGCTTGTTTTATATATTCTGGAACTTGCCCAACTGCAGCACCCATTCCTCGCTCTGACATACCATGAGGACAACCAAAATTAAGCTCAAAACCATCTATACCTGTATCTTCAATAATAGGGATATGCTTTGCCCAAGATGCCTCATTCATTGGAAACATTACAGATGCAACCACAGCCCTATCTGGCCAGTCTCTCTTTACTTGACGCATTTCCTTAAGATTAACTTGAAATGGACGATCAGTTATTAATTCGATATTATTGAAACCGATAACTCGTCGGTCATTACTCATCATTGTTGTGTACCTTGGACCATTAACATTCACAATATGAGGATCCTCACCCAAAGTTTTCCATGAAACCCCACCCCAACCAGCTTCAAAGGCACGATTTACGTTATATGCCTTATCTGTCGGTGGTGCCGAGGCTAACCAAAAAGGATTAGGTGACTTAATTCCTAAAAAATTACTAGTTAAATCTGCCATACTATGCTCCTTGTGTTAGTGTTTCGTTTATTGAAATTGCAGCAAGTTTGCCATCTTGAACTGCTGACACTGTTAAATTGTCACCATCAAGCACACAGTCTCCTCCTGCCCATACTTTAGACAATGAAGTTTTACGATGTTCATCTACAACAATCCTTCCTTTTTCTATTTCCAAACTGTTGTTATCTGTCAAGCCTTCAGTCACTAATTTTTGCCCAATAGCTTTGAAAACAACATCAGCTTTTAATGTAATATTTTCCCCACTTGCCTTAAGGCTTCCATCTTTTTGTGACTTCATAACATCAAACTCCATTGCAGTGACATGACTATCATCAGCTATCAGACATTTTGGTGACATGTTGTATTGAATTTGCACGTCATGCTTTTTTGCCAGGGCCTGCTCATATTCACTAGCAGCCATTATTTTTTTACTACGTCTGTAAGCAATCGTCACTTGCTCTGCACCTAACAATTTGCTTTGAACAGCAATATCTATTGCTGTCATACCACCACCAATCACAACAATATTTTTTCCAACCATTAGTTCATCTTTATTATTGGTTTGACGTAAATTTGCAATATATTCAACTGCATCAATAACGCCAGAAATGTCTTCATTATCAAGATTCAGTTTATTTACTGAACCAAGACCACACCCTAAAAATACTGCGTCATATTTCTCCTGTAGACCTTCAAGATTAATTTGTTTACCAAGCTGCATTCCTGTTTCGATAGTAATGCCTCCAATATCTAGAATGTAATCAAGTTCTTGCTGTGCAAAATCATTAGGAGTTTTATAAGCTGCAATGCCATACTCATTTAAACCTCCTAGCTTATCTTTGGCATCATAAACTGTTATTTTGTGCCCCAAAACCGCTAAACGATGTGCGCATGATATTCCAGCTGGTCCAGCCCCAACTACTGCAATAGACTTTCCTGTATTTTCTTGCCTAGAAAATAATTGCACTCCATTGTTTAATACTGAGTCAGTTGCATAACGTTGTAGTAATCCAATTTCGACAGGTTTTTGTTCATGATCATTTCGAACACATGCCAGTTGGCACAACTCCTCAGTTGGGCAGTCACGGGCACACATACCTCCAAAAATATTTTCACTTAAAATTTTCTCTGCAGCACCTGTTAAATTATCACTCCTAATACTTTGAATAAAGCCTGGGACATCAATATCTGATGGACAGGCCTTTGTGCAAGGAGCGTCATAACAAAAATAACATCGATCAGCCTCAATTAATGCCTCTATTGCAGACAATGGTGCATGGAGGTCTGAAAAATTATCATCAATCTCTTTTTTACTAAGGCGATGTGATTTAATGTTCATTACCTTATTTGTTAAATTATTGTCACTCATATTTTCCTCCGAAAAAAATTTTTGACCATTTGGTCAGGTTATATTAACAGAACCTCAATACAAAATAAATTTCCTTTTTAACGTTTCACAGCTTTTGGTATCTTATTCTCAGCTTGAACATCTAGCCCTTGATAGAATGAAGAGTATGCAGGGCGGTCAATATATCTTCCAGCTCCCCTTTCAACTTTCAACTCACCATTAGCATAGACTACTTTTGCAGCACTTATAGTATGTGAAGCACAGCCTTTGACTTCCATACCCTCAAAAATATTGAAATCAATATTTTGGTGGTGTGTTTTAGCAGAAATTGTCTTAGTTGCTTCTGGATCCCAGACAACAATATCTGCATCTGCACCAACTGAAATACTCCCTTTTCGAGGATAAATATTAAATATTTGTGCAGCATTAGTAGAAGTTAATTTAACAAACTCATTCATACTAAAAAGTCCAGTATTTACGCCATGATGCCATAACACTTCCATTCTATTTTCCACGCCTGCAGTTCCATTTGGCGTTATACGAAAATCATCCTTACCAGCTGCTTTTTGATCAGCACAAAAACAACAGTGATCAGTAGCGGTAGTTTGTAAATTACCAGATAAAACACCCTTCCATAATGCATCTTGGTGCTCCTTTGCTCTAAAAGGAGGACTCATAACATGAGCCGCTGCATTTTCAAAATTTTTATCTAAGTAGACTGATTCATCTACCAATAAATGTCCAGCTAAAACCTCACCAAATACCTTCTGACCTGCATTTCGTGCTCTAGTGATAGCCTCCAAAGACTGTTTAGTAGAAACATGGACAATGTATAAAGGTACCCCATAAACATTAGCAATACTAATAGCTCGACTAGCTGCCTCACCTTCAACTTCTGGTGGACGAGACAACGGGTGGCCCTCTGGTCCAGTTATACCCATATTAAAAATTTTATTTTGTAACTGTGCTACCATTTCACCATTTTCAGCATGAACTGTTGGCATGGCGCCTAATTCTAAAGACCTATTGAAACTATTGACAAGTATTTCATCAGTGGCCATTATTGCGCCCTTGTATGCCATAAAGTGCTTAAAGCTGTTAACACCATGTTTTTCAACTAGTGTTTTCATATCAGCATGGACAGTTTCATCCCACCAAGTAATGGCAACATGAAAGCTATAGTCAGCTACTGATTTCTCCGCCCACTTTCGCCATTGATGATAAGCCTCAAGAATACTCGTTCCAGGAGTAGGAATAACAAAATCAATAATCATTGTTGTCCCACCAGCAAGTCCAGCAGCTGTGCCAGTATAGAAATCTTCACTAGCAACAGTTCCCATAAACGGTAATTGCATATGAGTATGAGGGTCGATACCACCGGGCATAACAAACTGCCCGGCAGCATCTATTACCTCAGCGCCACTCGGCGCTGAGATATTACTGCCAATTTCCTGTATTTTGCCATCTGCACATAGCACGTCGGCTTGAAAAGATTGATCAGCATTAACAATTGTTCCATTTTTAATTAGTACAGACATAGTATTCTCCTACAAGAAATTAGATTTTATATTATGATCCAAATGCAGCATCCCAGACTTTATGAGTCCAAGCACCGACTGGCTCGCCATTAATTACTGGATCAGAATCACTACCAAGTAAAGTATCAACAGTACGCTGGTAATCGTCAACATTTAATTTACCACCATTTGCAGTAAGTTTATTAACCTCACCCATCATACGACGCTGATGCTTTTCAGTTTGAGCACCACTCATGTCATTTTCAAGCACGATATCGGCAGCAGCATCGGAATTATTTGAAGCCCACTCCCAACCTTTCATGCTAGCACGAAGGAAACGCGCAGCTTTATCAACAAAAGCAGGATCACTTAGGTTTTCTTCCAGGACATACAATCCATCTTCAAGTGTTGAAACACCTTGCTCATCATATGGGAAAACTACTAGCTCATCGGCTGAAAGTCCACCATCAATAACTTGCCAGTATTCATTGTAAGTCATCGTTGACACGCAATCTGCTTGCTTTTGAAGAATAGGCTCTATCCCCCAGCCTTGCTTCAATACTGTCACTCCACCAGCGCTTCCATCAGTTGCCATATTAAGCTTACTCATCCAGCTCAGGAATGGATATTCGTTACCGTAGAACCAAACTCCTAGAGTTTTGTCTGCGAAGTCAGAAGGCGAACTTATGCCTGAATCTTTACGGCATGTAAGCATCATTCCAGAGCTTTTAAATGGCTGTGCTATGTTTACAAGGTTAAGCCCTTTTTCTCTAGATGCTAATGCTGCTGGCATCCACTCAATTAGAATATCAGCACCACCGCCTGCCATAACTTGTGGAGGTGCAATATCTGGACCACCTGACTTAATGGTTACATCTAAACCCTCATCATCGTAGTAACCATTTTCTAATGCAACATAATAGCCTGCAAACTGAGCCTGAGTTACCCACTTCGTCTGAAGGGTAAATTTATCACCTGCTTGAGTATTAAAGCTCAAAGCTATAAGCATAGTAGAGCAAATTGCAGCTAATATCGTTTTAGTTTTATATATTTTCATCATTTCTCCCTTTATTTTAAAAAAATAGTACTTACTCTGTATATTAACTTTTTCGCATCGATGGATGCCAGAAAGTTAATTTTCTCTCTAACAGGGCAAATACCCCATAAAACATCGAACCAGTTAGAGCAGCAATTGCAATTGTTGCCCATACCATATCGATATTCATTCGGCCAACCTCAGCCGAAATTCTAAAACCCATTCCTACAATGGGTGTTCCAAAAAATTCTGATACTATAGCTCCAATCATAGCTAAAGTTGTGTTAATTTTCAATGCATTAAGAATAAAAGGCATTGCATTTGGCAGTCGTAAACTAAAAAGTTCTCGCCAGTAACTTGAAGCATAAGTGTGTAATAAATCTCGATCAATCCTATCAGTCTCATTAAGACCACTTAAGGTATTTACCATCATTGGGAAAAAAGTCATTATGGCAACGACAGCTGCTTTGGACTGCCAATCAAATCCAAACCACATTATCATAATTGGCGCCATACCAATAATTGGTATGCAGCTAAAGAAGTTTCCAATTGGAATTAATCCACGCCTTAAAAATGGTATTTTATCGGCTGCAATTGCAACGAGAAATCCTGCCCCACTTCCCATAATAAAGCCAGGAATTGCTGAACGGACAAAAGTTTGATAAAAATCTGCAAATAAAGTAGCGCCTGCACCATCAAATACTTGCCAAATTAAGCTTGGAGATGGTAACAGTACTTGGTGCACAGACATACCTATAGTAATAACCTCCCATAGAAAAAATATCCACGCACCAAATAAAACTGGAATGATTATAGTTAGAGATAATTCTATTAATTTATTCTTTGTTTTCAAAGCTGATAGTTGAACTAAGTTATTCCATGTTAGAAACCACAATGCACTTACCAAGAACCAGGCATCCAAACCCATAACTACGCCTTTATCGAATGAATGTATTAAATTTAATACAGACCAAGCTCCAGAGAATAAGGCTACAAAACAAATTGATAAAAGAAATAATCCCTGTTGACGAATAATAAAAAATATTACACTGACAATGGCAATAATGATCACAATAAAAGGATTAAGCGCATAGTCATTTATTTCGTTAAGCTGCAACGAAATAAAAGAGGCGATTGAAAAAATAAGACATAGCAATCCACTTAAGGGACGCGACCTTATTATTGCCAGGAAATTCATATTTGCAGTCCCATACGATTATTAACGAATCGCTCCATTCTTCCAACTATGGTAACTAGGGTTGCAGAAATCACTGAAGCAGTTATCAGGGCAGCCCAAATAAGACTGGTTTGTCCGTAATATGAGCCAGATAATAGGCGCGCACCAAGGCCACCTTGAGCACCAGCAGGAAGCTCTGCTACAATAGCCCCAACAACGCTCAGAGCAATGGCTACTTTTAAACTAGCAAATAAATAAGGAAGAGACGCTGGAAGACGTAATTTCCAAAAAACTTGGGCTTTTGAGCCCGAATAACTGCGCATTAAATCTACCAGAATTATATTTGGTGATCGTAAACCTTTTACCATCCCAACCACTACAGGAAAAAAACATAAATAAGTTGAAATGATAGCCTTAGGAATTAATCCAATTACGCCCATTGAACCCAAAACAACAACAATCATAGGGGCAATTGCGAGAATTGGAATAGTTTGTGATGCAATTATCCAAGGCATTAAAGTTCGATCCAGTGCTGACACATAAACAATACCGATAGACAACACAATACCAAGAAAGGTGCCCATTACAAAGCCAACCATTGCCGAAGATAAAGTCACTCTAGAGTGGAAAACCAAACTCCGTGGTGAAGTTATCTTCTTATCCCAAATTGTTTTCTTTAGCTCCTTTGCAATTTGATGGGGTGATGGCAAAACAGGTCGCTCCATAGACCAAGAGTCTGAGGCTAATTGTGAAAAAGTCCACTCAATATTATTTTTTTCATATCTATCAATTAAAAATGAACTGTTTAAGTAAACTGCCCCTGCATACCATATCATTATAATGATGGTGACTAGAATCATAACAGGTCCAACTGTTCCACTAATAAGTGAATTAAGTACTCTACTAGCTTCCATCACTATGGCCTTCTTTTAGGCCTTCTCTTACAAGTTGTGAAACTTCTAAAAACTCTGGTGATTCGCGGATATCAAAGGTCCTATCTTTTGGGAAATTAGTTTCAATAACATCAATAATCTTTCCTGGACGAGCTGACATTACAATAATCTTATTAGATAAGAATACTGCCTCAGGTATTGAGTGAGTAACAAATACAACTGTTTTCTGAGTTTGTTCCCATAAACGCAATAGCTCCTCATTTAAACGATCACGGGTAATTTCATCTAGCGCACCAAAAGGCTCATCCATCAACAGCATGTCAGGATCAAAACTCAAAGCTCTCGCAATCGAGACACGCTGCTGCATACCACCTGACAATTGCCATGGATATTTTTTTTCAAATCCTGACAAGCCTACTAAAGACAAATATTGATTTGAAAGGCTTTTTTGCTCATCTTTTGAATAGCCTGACATCTCTAATGGTAAGTGGATATTTGCCTCTATGTTGCGCCAAGGTAATAGAGCTGGTGTTTGAAAAACGTAACCATAAGAACGATCTAAGCGTGCTTGATTTGGTGATTTACCTTCTACACTTATTGTGCCGCTTGTTGGTTTTTCTAAATCAGCTATTACCCTTAACAAAGTAGTTTTACCACAACCACTTGGACCAATTAGTGAAACAAAATCACCTGAATTAACTTTCATATTAATATCAGAAAGTGCATGTACTGGTTCTGTTTGTGTTTCAAAGGTAAGACATAAATTACTAATGTCTATGATTGAAGAATCGGCAGACTTTATAGATGAAGAGTCATTCATGATGCTATTTTTCAGTTAACCTTCCATATAGGTCACTGCGCCTGTCTCTAAAAAATTGCCAAGTATCTCGCACTTCTCGAACCATATCTAATTCAATTTCATGAACCAACAACTCATCATCACCATAACTTGCTTGTGCTTCAATTTGACCTCGAGGATTTACAATATAACTTGATCCATAGAACTCTCCCATTTGCTCTGCCCATGGCTCTTCTCTGCCAACACGATTTATCGCTCCAATAAATACTCCATTTGCAGCCGCCGAAGCAGGCTGTTCTAACTCCCATAAATATTTACTTAATCCTGCCACTGTAGCTGAAGGATTAACAATATATTCAGCTCCATTTAAAGCTAATGCACGCCAACCCTCAGGGAAGTGTCTGTCGTAACAAATATATACTCCCAACT
>Ga0209709_10000814_pt1 | contig 29408 bp, 22 predicted proteins | sample ArcticOcean_MG_C_2_FD_187435 | JGI IMG/M metagenome (GOLD analysis project Ga0209709, IMG submission 187435) | Marine microbial communities from western Arctic Ocean - ArcticOcean_MG_CB4_136 (SPAdes) (version 2) | ecosystem: Environmental > Aquatic > Marine > Oceanic | place: Arctic Ocean... | reverse complement strand
CGGCAATTTCATCCATGTCGATGACCTATGGTCATTCTGCGACCGAGTCAGTGGTTTCTATTTTTCAGGGTACCGAACATGACACTGGTCTGAACATTGAAAAACTCGAGGAGATCGCGGCCTACTTTAGAGAGGTGCGGAAGAAGTATGTTGAATTTGAGGGTTCTATGCGTGGTGTTGATTCGCGTATTTTGGTGGCTCAGGTGCCTGGCGGCATGCTCACCAATATGGAAGGCCAGTTGCGCCAGCAGGGCGCCGAAGACCGGCTTGATGAAGTGTTAGCTGAAATACCCCGCGTGCGTGAAGATCTGGGTTATATCCCTCTGGTTACGCCAACCTCGCAAATTGTTGGCACTCAGGCTGTGCTCAACATCCTTACCGGTGAGCGCTACAAGTCGATTTCTAAAGAAACGGCGGGGGTCTTGAGAGGTGAATATGGAGTAACACCTGCGCCCATGAATGCCCAGCTGCAAGAGCGAGTATTGGATGAAGGTGAGCAAGTGATCACCTGTCGTCCGGCGGATAATATCAAACCTGAGCTGGAGGCCCTGACGTCAGAACTTGCTGGGCTGTGCGCAGCACATGAGTTCGAGTTGACCGCCGGAGAAGGGCAGATTGATGATGTCTTGACCTATGCACTCTTTCCGCAAGTCGGTTTAAAGTTTTTACAGAACAGGAATAACCCTGGGGCCTTTGAGTCGGCGCCTACAGGCAAGCCAGCAGTGCAGACCAATAAGGCGGGCGACGACATCTACACCGTTGAGGTAGAGGGGAGGTCCTATACGGTAAGCGTTGCCAATGGTGGCGAGATTAATGGTATAGCGCCTGTTGGTGATGTGGTGGTTGCGGCCAGTGCGATTGCAGCTACCGACGGCGACCCGGTGAAGGCACCGCTGGCAGGGACTGTGGTCAAGGTGTTGGTCCAGCCGGGACAGGCAGTGACAGAGGGCGAGGCGATTATTATTCTTGAAGCGATGAAGATGGAGACCTCTATCAGCGCGCCATCTACAGGCAATATTGTGGAGATACGTATTCAGGCCGGCGATAACTGTGTGGTGGGTGATGTATTGGTAACCCTGGCTTAAGGAGTCGCTGACGATGGATAATTTGATCAGTTTATGGGCCAGTTCTGGCCTAGCGCAGATGCAGTTCGGCCAGCTTATTATGATGATAGTGGGTTTGGTACTGCTGTATTTGGCAATTAATAAAGGCTTTGAACCTCTGCTGTTAGTGCCTATAGGTTTCGGTACCCTGCTAGCTAACATTCCCGGGGCGGGTTTTGACGTCGCACCTGTCTATGACGCTATGGGCCACATGGAAAGCCCCGGGGGGCTGCTCTATTACATCTATCGTGCCGGTATTGAAACCGGTCTGTTCCCGCTCGTTATCTTCATGGGCGTTGGCGCAATGACCGATTTTGGTCCGCTGTTAGCCAACCCCAAAACACTGCTTTTAGGTGCGGCGGCCCAGGTGGGTATTTTTACCACTGTGCTGGGTGCGGTCGGCCTGAGCCATTTTGGGATTCTTGATTTTAGTATTCGTGAAGCGGCATCGATCGGTATTATTGGTGGTGCCGATGGCCCCACAGCAATCTTTGTCACCAGTAAACTAGCCCCGGATTTACTCGGTGCTATTGCAGTGGCAGCCTATTCTTATATGGCACTGGTGCCGATCATTCAGCCGCCGATTATGCGCGCGCTGACGACACCGGCTGAGCGTCAGATCAAAATGGTCCAGTTGCGCTATGTGACTAAAGCGGAGCGGATTGTGTTTCCGCTGACGTTATTAGTCCTGGTTGCTATGCTACTACCCGATGCTGCGCCACTGCTGGGCATGTTCTGCTTTGGCAATCTGATGCGCGAATGTGGGGTAGTCAATCGCCTGAGTGACACGACGCAAAATGCGTTGATCAATATCGTCACTATTTTTCTGGGTTTGGGGGTGGGCTCGAAAATGAGTGCTGAGAAATTCCTCAATCCTGAGACGATGGGTATTCTGGCGCTGGGCGCTATCGCCTTCTGCATTGGCACTGCCTCCGGGGTGCTGATGGCCAAGTTGATGAATGTCTTTGCCAGGCACGAGGTTAATCCTCTAATTGGCGCTGCAGGTGTCTCTGCTGTGCCAATGGCGGCACGTGTTGCCAATAAGGTGGGTCTTGAGTCAGACCCGCAAAACTTCCTGTTAATGCACGCCATGGGCCCCAATGTTGCGGGTGTTATCGGCTCTGCGGTGGCCGCTGGTGTGATGATAAATCTTGTCGGGGGTATGTAAGTGGGACCCATCGAAGCAAGGATTACCGATAAGCTTGCTCAGGCCTTTAGTCCCGAACTATTGCAGGTGGATAATGAGAGCCACATGCACTCGGTGCCTGCGGGTTCTGAAAGTCATTTCAAAGTGGTTATTGTTACTGATCAGTTTGAAGGCAGACGTCTGGTGCAGCGTCACCAGAGCATCTATGCGCTGTTGGCCGATGAGTTGAAGGGTTCGGTTCATGCTTTGGCGTTGCATACCTGCACCGTTGTTGAGTGGGCCGAAAAGCAAGGCGTGGCAACGGATTCCCCTCCATGTCTCGGAGGAAGCAAGGCAGACTAAGCAGTGAGTTACCCAGGGTAATCTTGGTTGCTGTGAATTTTATTAGTTATTTCCCTTTTGCCTCAAGTCGTTAGTGCTGTGGTTCAGGCTGTCGGCGACTCGATCTGACTTCTACAGTTAACGTGCCTCGCTGATGTATGCCGCGGACATCAAATTATCGGTTCTGAGGTGACCCTGGAGTTAATGCCGCGGGGGTGAATTTAAGCCGAGTGTGAAGAAAATAAGTCAGTCTGCCCCAGCGACAACCATTCACCGCATATATGTACCTACTTACCGCTTTACCCTTGAGCTTGTACCCCGAGGCGCAGAGACTTCTGAGATCAGAAGTCTTTACTGTAATCAAAAACAACTATTATAAAACTCATCTAGGGGGAGTTATGCGTCCGCAAGTAACTAGCAACACTGTTAGCTGGATTTCCAGTTTTCTTCAAAGTAGCAAACTCGGTGCAGTTTGCACACTTTCTTTTTCATTAGTTCTGTCGGCGTGTGGCGGCGGTGGTGGTGGCGTTACTGATAATGTTGGGGCTGAACCAGGTCTTGATGGCGTGGCGCCAACTTTAACCAGCGTATCCATTGCCAACGATTTTGATGGTTCTGCGGTTGTGGTTAAAGACGATGTCGTCACACTTACATTCGGGTCAAGTGAAGCTCTAATGCAGCCTACTGTTATGCTTGGTGGCGTAGCAGCTCAGGTAGACGGCAGCTTACGAGCATGGTCAGCTAGTCGCGTGATGGTGAGTGCCGATACAACTGGCATGATCGATTTTTCAATTGAATTTTCTGACCCAAGCGGTGAGGTGGGTGCAACGGTTTCAGCGACTACCGATAGTAGTTCTGTAACTTACTGCGCTGAAGGCTGCAGTGTTGGCCCCGGAAATGTAATTCAAAAAGTAATAGATTTCGAAATTTCTTATGCTACTTATGAATTAATTGATTTTGGACCAGACTCTGCAACCTCTGCAGTGGTTCAAGATCCAACTGATGCAACAAATACAGTTGCATCCTCAGAAAAGAAAGCTAACGCTGAGACTTGGGGTGGTACTGTCTTGACCGCTAGCGACGTAGCGTACAGCCTAACAGCTGAAGATGGTGTTATGTCTGTCAGGTTCTGGAGCCCTGCCGCAGGTAAGACTGTGCGTTTGAAACTTGAGAATGCCGATGATGCAGGCGACTTCGTGGAAGCCGATGCGGTGACAACAGAGTCTGGGTACTGGGAAACCCTTATATTTGACTTTAGCCGGCCTGCCGGCGGCGCGATTAATCCCGCCAGTGAGTACGCAAAAGTCGTTATATTTTATGACTTCGGTGCAGCTGGTACGGGTATCGATGTAGCCTTCTACTGGGATGATGTCACTTACGGTGGACTGACCAATGCTAGCGCGCCAACATTTGCTGGACGTTGGACCATTGCTGATGAAGTTGGCTCAGCGGGTGTTGGTCCTTCAGCAGGCAATGTGGAATGGTGGTCTCTGGGTGCTGGTGATCTGACGGCTCGTGCTTGCTTCATCGACGACGTTTACGTCTTTGGCGCTGACGGCTCATTCTCTATCTCGCAAGGCGCAACTACCTGGTTGGAGAACTGGCAGTCTGGTACTGATGACGCCTGTGGTACGCCAATCGCTCCGCATGATGGAACTGCAACTGATTACACTTATACGAGAGCTAACAATGTCCTGACAGTAAATGGCTCGGGCGCTTACATTGGTATTGCTAAGGCCGGTAACACCTATGCCTATGAGAGTGGCGGTGTACCAACGTCGATTGCGTACTCGGTTGTTAGTATGAGCTCTGATTTTACTAGCATGACTATCGCAGTGGAGGTCACCAAAGATGACGGTGCTATCGACTTTTGGACCTACAAGTTAGTTAAGCAGGTGCCTTCAGTTATCGCGGGTAACTGGAAGCTTGCTAATGAAGTTGGCTCAGCGGGTGTTGGTCCTTCAGCAGGCAATGTGGAATGGTGGTCTCTGGGTGCTGGTGATCTGACAGCGCGTGCTTGCTTCATGGATGATGTCTATGTATTTGGCACTGACGGTTCATTCTCTAACTCGCAGGGTGATACTACGTGGTTGGAGAACTGGCAGTCTGGTACTGACGATGCCTGCGGCACGCCGTTAGCGCCGCACAATGGTTTAGTAGCGGGTACCTTTACCTACGCTAACAACGCGATAACCATCACTGGTGCAGGCAACTATATTGGTATTGCTAAGGCCGGTAACACCTATGCCTATGAGAGCGGCGGTGTACCAACGTCTATTACGTACTCGGTTGTTAGTATGAATGCCGATAATACAGCGATGACTATCGCAGTGGAGGTCACCAAAGATGACGGTGCTATCGACTTTTGGACCTACAAGTTAGTTAAGCAGGTGCCTTCAGTTATCGCGGGTAACTGGAAGCTTGCTAATGAAGTTGGCTCAGCGGGTGTTGGTCCTTCAGCAGGCAATGTGGAATGGTGGTCTCTGGGTGCTGGTGATCTGACAGCGCGTGCTTGCTTCATGGATGATGTCTATGTATTTGGCACTGACGGTTCATTCTCTAACTCGCAGGGTGATACTACGTGGTTGGAGAACTGGCAGTCTGGTACTGACGATGCCTGCGGCACGCCGTTAGCGCCGCACAATGGTTTAGTAGCGGGTACCTTTACCTACGCTAACAACGCGATAACCATCACTGGTGCAGGCAACTATATTGGTATTGCTAAGGCCGGTAACACCTATGCCTATGAGAGCGGCGGTGTACCAACGTCTATTACGTACTCGGTTGTTAGTATGAATGCCGATAATACAGCGATGACTATCGCAGTGGAGGTCACCAAAGATGACGGTGCTATCGACTTCTGGACCTACAGCTTGGTTAAGGCCAGCTAATTGCACTAGCTACAGTTGTAAAAAAAAACCGCGCATTGAAGCGCGGTTTTTTTTGCGCATTGATTATCGATCATTAACAAGTAGTATAAATTTTTCAGTTTTCCATGGTTGATAGATACGTCTGGTGACCACTTCAGCATCTAGCGTTGTCATGCACAGCTCGACCAAGTCCCAGAAGGGCGGTCGTCCCGGATCAGCAATGATGACTCGTGCCACGCCAGACTCTAGGGCTAGCCCTATCATTTCAAACAGCGGCTGTGCTAGATCATCCCAAAAGCAGATATCTGTGCCGATAATAGTAGTGTAAGCGGTGAGTTCTTCCTTACTGAGAGACTCAAACCCTCGAGCCTCAAAGTTGATATGACAGGCGTTAGCGCTAGCTTGTAATGCTAGAAATGGTTGCACAGATATATCAATGTCGATGCCGGTCACCCGCACGCCATATTCTTTGGCCAAAAATATTCCAGGCAGACCCCAGCCACAGCCAATATCTAGAACCTGGCTGTTAGGTTCCGGTGGATAGGTTGTCAGGTAGTCCATTAACACAAAGCTAGAGCGCCATACTTTGTTGCCGTGAGCGATATTGTGGCCCCGCTGTTGGCGTTTAAGTTTGCGCACCCCAGGGTGAGTGGAGCGGAGCGCCTTGACGCCGAGATAGTCAATCCAGTGACGACTATCGACTATTGGTGTGGAAGCGGGCATAAGCGACTAAGGTATTTTAACGAGGGGAGGATTCTGGGCTAAATAGACTTAGCTTTACAGTAGTTTTCGATAAACTGTTGGTGGCGGGGTAACTGACTGACAATGTTATCGGTCCGGGCCCTTAGGCCAGTTAAGAAATTGGTCAGTTCTCTATCACTCATCACATCGACAATGGGGTGGTACTGTTCGGGCATAAGGCCCTGTCCCAGCATCACCTGGGTCCAGTTGTTCTCAGCAAACACATCGCCCGCTTGCTGAAATACCCGACCAGTTTGTTTAAACAGGTCAAGTCGGTGTTGCAGCGACTGTGGGATGGCCATGTTTTTGCACTGCCGCCAGAAGTCGCTGTCTTCGCGTTCGGTGACATGGTAGTGCATGATCACAAAGTCACGAATAAACACGTACTCGTCGCTCATCTGCTTGTTGAATTCAATCACATCTGGTTGCCGAATACCCCCGACTGGGAACATTTGTAGAAGGCGGATTATGCCGCGCTGCACCATATGAATGGCGGTTGATTCCAGTGGCTCAACAAACCCAGCTGCCAGCCCCAGAGCGACGCAGTTTTTATTCCAGTGCTGGCTCCGCTGGCCAGTCCGAAACTTGATCACTCTTGGTTTGGTCAATGTCTCGCCTTCAATATTATCCAACAGCATATCGGTGGCTTGTTCGTCGTTGAGATGGGCGCTGCTAAACACTAGCCCATTTCCCACTCGCGACTGCAGTGGAATCCGCCACTGCCAGCCAGCCTCTCTGGCGATAGATCGTGTATAGGGAATGGGTTCGCTGACCGACGCGGTCTGAACGGCTATAGCGCTGTCACAGGGTAACCATTGTGACCAGTCGTCAAAGCTGGTCTGCAATGTTTCATTGATTAGTAAGCCACGGAAGCCACTGCAGTCTATAAACAGATCGCCGGCGATCACGTGGCCAGAGTCGAGTACAACGGACTCTATGTTGCCAGTGTTATTGTCAGTATTGACCTTGACGATCTTGCCTTCAACACGCTGCGCGCCTGCAGTCTCGGCCATTTTGCGCAAAAACTTGGCGTAGAGACTGGCGTCCATGTGGTATGCATAACTGAGTCCATTATTGGGCAGCACGGCAAATTTGCTGGCCTTGGCGGCCATAAGTTCAGCGCTGTAATGACCAAAGTCTTCACTGATGCCCCGTTCCTTACCCTTTAGCCAGAAATGCTGGAAGCCACCTGCCCAGCAATCTTGTCCGGTGAGGCCGAAAGAGTGGATGTAACTTTCACCAATATTTTTCCAGTTCTCAAAGCTGATGCCGAGCTTAAAGGTGCCCTGTACCGCGGACAGAAATTCCTGCTCATTTATTTTTAATAGCTGATGCAGAGTCATCATTGTGGGAATGGTAGCCTCGCCAACGCCCACGGTACCGATTTCGTCCGACTCAATGAGGCTGATATCGAGATGTTGGCCGATCAAGCGCGCCAGTGAGGCGGCCGCCATCCAGCCGGCGGTGCCACCGCCAACGATGACTACTTTGGTGACTTTTTCAGTGGTCACTGCCATTTCTCCCGATCAAATTATTATGGTTGTAACTTGCTGGCTAAAAGATTGCGTAGCTGAGCCGCTGTGTGCTCATCAATGCCATTGAGAACGCCCCTGGCGTGCTCTGGAATATGCGCTATGTCTTCGGTTTGCGGGTTAAACACGTAGTGCTCAAAGAGTTGCTGCCACACCTGACGCTGTTCTGTGGGCAGGTCACGCAAGCCAAGTATCCCGTGCTGCAGAACATTGAGCGGGCCGCCGAGATAATAGGGAGTGCTCCGCCACCAGTAATTTACAAGCACGTTGAGATTTTCTAATGATTCAACATGATGCCACCACATACTAGGGATCAGTAGGGCGTCACCGGGCTCGAGTTCAATGACTTGGGCTGACTTTAATGCCTGATGAAACTTAGGAAAGCGAGCATAATCGGGCGCACTAAAATCCACCAGGCTAATGGGCTGGCCCGCTGGCGTAAGATCTATGGGCCCGACATAGAGATTCTTTAGCTGGTCTGGTGGGAACAGAGTGAAGCGCCGGCGTCCCGCCACGCAGCATGCAATATTGGTTGGGAAATCGTAATGTGCTGCTATGCGCGAGCGATTGCAAATCCACACACTAGCTATGGGGTCCTGGTCATGGAGTGCCAGATCGTTATCGTCTCTAAAGCCGGGCAGCCAGTTATCCACATTGGTTGATCCCACATACAGGGTCGGCGGTATTTCTTGATTGCTGTGTGCGATCAGTACCTGTATTACTTCTGGCAGGCTCATACGTTGGTGTCTAAAGTTAAAACCAGTCAGATCACTGTTGTAGAAAATCCGTCCATCAATGTCAGCGTCGCCAGTCATCGCGGTTAGAGGTTTGCCGCTATCAAAGGACTTTAGATAGACCGCGGCATTTACCGCTGAATCTTTTGCGGCCACTACCATTGGCCAGTCGGAGGTCAGGTCACGCATGACTAAGGGTTGTGTCGATGTTAATACAGCGTCGGGAATTGCGTCAGCGCGTGCGCCGACGAATTCTTTAATTTGGGTGTCAATCTCGAGCATGTCAGGTTATCCGTCTAGCAGCGCATTTTTTTTGTCGATCAAGGTTCTGACCCGCGCAAATGAAGCTACTGCCATAAACATGGGCTGTAGATAGCCATCAACGTTTAATTCGCCCAGGGTCTGGCCATCAAGTTTGTGTAGTTTCTCCTCTGCGATGGTGTAGAAGCCCTGTAGTTGATGTTTTGACCCATCATTCAATGTTATATCAAGTTTGAATGACTCCAGTAACTCGTATTTTATTAACGCCGCAATAAAGCCCTTGTTATGCTCTAAACCGCGATGGATATTTTCTAGGATCTTAATGGTCGATTGCAGAAAATGAGTAGGCTCTCCATTGCTATCAAACACCTGTTCGCCAGATTCTTTGTTGGCTCGATTGTGATCCATATCGATTGATACCACTGACTTCTTGTCGGTCTCACCATTCTCAGGCGCAGGCTGAAAACCAATCAAAAATGGTTGTCTGCGGACGGTTAGGGGAATGTAGGTTGCATCCCATCCAGTGTCGCTGAGAAATAAATTGTGATCCTGTTCGAGTCCAAAAAGTGCGGTGGAGTAGAACGTCCCAGTCTCTTCATCTTTGCAGAAAAATATGGGGTAGCAAGACTGAATGTCGCGAAACTCCAGTGCGAAAGTCATCGAGTGCATAACATTGTCGCCGTAAGCTTGGCCTCGGTCGGTAATGATTTTTAGGCCGCTGTGATGGTCTTTACTTAGTAGTGCGTAATTGCTCATGCTCGCTCCAGAGAAAGGGCTGGGAGAGTAGTCTCCGATTAATTTCCCGCATTAGATTTTTTGAAATCCATAGGTGTAAACTTTATTAATTAAATCCCGATTGGTCGGCATGGACGCCATAAGCTGCTGAGTACGTGCAGCGTTTTCCTGAAACAGGCGATCGGCAATTTTCTGCTCTGTTAGTTCAGACCGGCGCACTGTTTGGTTGGGTCGAGTATGAAATCCCATACCGTAAAGCACGTATTGAAAACTTGCAGAGGGGAACATCTCATCGACATGCTGACTGTCGCGGTGCCACGGACTTTGGTGGCGCCACAATGTGACTAGCTCCTGCAAACTGTCGGGGATACTCCCTTGGCGACAGTTATCTCGCCAGTAGTCGGTGTCCTTGCGGTGCGTCAGTATGTAGTGCAACTTAAGAAAGTCGATAATACGATCCCAGCGGTATAAAAATTTTTCGTTAAAGCGTTTAGCAACTAGATCCATTACGGCGCGACTGGCCGGAAGTTGCTCCGCGATCATACCCGCAGAGAGTTCCACCAATACTAGGGCCGATGCTTCTAGCGGTTCAATAAACCCGGCAGACATGCCTATTGCGACACAATTCTTATGCCAGAACTTGGTGCGGTGGCCGGGGCTAAATTCAACTTTACGCAGTGATACTCCGGCGGAGGCTTTTGCTCCAAGGGTTGCAGTTATATAGCTGAGTAACTCGTCGCCGGCGCGCTCTTGGCTAATATGTCCGCTAGAGTAGACATGACCAATGCCGCGACGAGTTGGCAGGCCAATATCCCATATCCACCCCGCTGTTTGCGCGGTGGATAGAGTGCATGATTCGATCGGGTCGCCGTCACCGTTATAGGGTACCTGTGCTGCCAGAGCACTGTTATTGAACAGGATGTCATTTTTGTCGCAGATGGGGATTTTGTAGTGCTGCCCTAACAGCAGGGCTCTGGAGCCACTGCAGTCGATAAACAAGTCGCCGGCTACAGTGCCGTGGGAGTCAGTGCTAATCGATGCTATATCACCATTGTCGGCGGTGTTAACGCCTGTGACATTGGCCTTGATATGAACTACTCCAAGTTTTTCTACACAATGCTTGCGCAGGAACTCGGCAAATTTCCCAGCATCTAGATGATAGCCGTAATTCACCTGGAACGCGTATTCGGGTGTCGAGATTTGTTTCGGGGCTAATTTACCCGAAAACAGAGAGCTCTGAGGGGATACGGCATCGGCAAAATTTATGTTGTCACGCTGAGGCTGCCAGTGCGGTGCTAAATTGGTTTCTGCGTAGCCGTGGGGTGCGGTGAAAGGATGGGTGTAGGTATCGTTACCCGCACCAGTTTGCCAACCGGTAAAAAGGGTGCCCTGTTTGAAGCTGGCACTGCACTCGCGAAAAAAATCGGTTTCTGAAATACCCATTTTTAGTAATGTTGAGCGCATCGACGGCCAGGTACCTTCTCCAACGCCAATAGTGGCGATGTCTGGAGATTCGACGAGGGTTAGCTGGAAGCCATCTGGCGGATTGCCAGAACTGCAGGCATGCTCTGACGCAATCACGCCAGCGGTAAGCCATCCGGCCGTTCCTCCTCCCACGACAACCAAGTTTTGTATTTTATCATTCATTGGATTTAGTTGTTTTAGCCCCATGAAAATAGAGAAGATAATTTGTGCAATAGTATAAAGTGTTAGCCACAGGATAGCCTGTTACTTTAGTCAATAGAAGCGTTGGCAGTTTTTACCGAGAGGCCCTTTAAACGGCGCAACGAAAGAAGCCGCTTAAAAAATAAGCGGCTTCTGTTTCACCTTACTTACGCCTTGTCACAGGGTCATAATTCTTAGAAAGTATAGCGTACACCTATGTCATAACGTGCGCCAGTCTGCCCAGCCTGAAGGACTTGTTGCTCAGCACGACCGTAGACATTGTAAGTCTCCTCGAGAACGTTAAGTCCGGCGAAAAAGATTGTCAGGTTGTCGCTGTAATCGTAGCTTGCACTAATGTCCAGCTGACCATAGGACTCAACGTTGGTTGGGTTAGTGTACGTGCCTGCACCCTGGCCAACACCCGCGAGATATGCATCGCGCCAGTTGTATGCTAACCGGGCTTGAAATCCATCTTTATCGTAGAAGGCTACCAGGTTGGCAGAATCACTTAAGCCGTTGAGTACGAACTGAGAGTCAATTTTCATGTTGTCGTAGGCCACATCAGCATTTACAAACGTAGCGTTTGCAATCATGCCATAGCCGCTATCACCGAAGTTGTGCTGTAGGTTGATTTCGACACCATCAACTTTAGCGGTCTCTTGGTTTGCAGGGCTCTGCACCGTGAACGTCACTAGAGGGTCGCCACTGACACCGTTGATGCGATCGCCAACAACCGCTGCATTGGTCCCGTAGTTCGCGAAAATGTAGGCGCCTACGTCAGAGTACTGCAAAGGATTGATGCCACTAGCCGCGACAGCTTCATTGAACAGTGTTCCGCCCAACGGCCAATCTAGATTAAACAAAGTGTCTTGACGGGTCGATGAGCCAATAAAGTTAGCCACGTCCTTCTCGAAGTAACCGATAGACAGATAGCTTCCCTCGTCGTAGTACCACTCGACAGATACGTCATAGTTAGTCGATTCAATTGGCTCTAGACCGGGATTGCCGCCACTTGCATTGGCGCCGCTGTTCTTAAAGGATGTGCTGTTTACAGTAATTCCGCCTTGAACATCGGTGAAACTAGGGCGCGTGACTGTCTTGCTGTAAGACGCACGCACTACTACGTTTTCAACGACTTCGATATCGAAGTCAATGCTCGGTAGTACCATGTCGTAGTCGCCGGTGTAAGCGTCGAATGCCTGAATAGCGACGCCGTCGGCGTCCACAGCAGCAACCATGGTGAACTCATTGCCGCCCAGCCAATAAACACTGCTGTACGTTGGCGCTAGCGCAGAAGAGGTTACATCCGTTTGCTCGTAGCGAATGCCGACCTGAAGATTGACTGGCATGCCTTTGTATTCGCGTGAATCGTTGAATTGGATATAGACAGCTTCCGTCTCTTCTGTAGTTCGCTTATCAGCATTCCAGTCAGACGAGGCACAGTAACCAGTACCACAGTCACCCACTTGCGCATAGGTTGCCGCTCGCGCAGTGTAGCTAGCTTCAGCTACCTTAATAACGTCGGCAATATTGGCTGTGAAGTATTCATTTTGTTGTCTTGGATCACTGCCACCGCCCAATTGGTCAAACTGACCGGCCATTGAAGAACGCTGAATAACTGCAGAAAGCTCTCCAGGCTGAGTGAAGCCACCCCAGTTATCAAGCTGCACATTGCGGCTAGTAAAACGATTGGTTACTTCAGTTAACTGAATGCCAAAATCAATGCTGCTAGATTCAGAGAGTTCAAAAACACCACTTAATTTAGTCTGTTCGATGTCCATTTTTGCTGCGTCATTAGTAAAAACACTGCCGGTAACAACCATATCGTTCTTGTACAGTGGACGTTCGGCGCCATCAGCGCCTGAGTTCATGTTCAAAGTCAGAACAGGCATCTCTTGGCCGTAATACACAGCAGAGCCAACCTTATTGAAGGACGCGATAGTCACCAAAGAGCTCGTGCCGTAAGGGTTATTTGCGCCTGTCTCAGCAGATGAGTCATGGTAGTCAAGAGCGAACGAGAGGCTATCACTAGCGTCCCACTCCAAGTTGAGGCCCATTGACTCGTTAGTATTTTTGCGACCATCTTGATGTAGACCCATAGCGAAGTCAGCAAAGTTGTGAGTCTCTGCATACATCAGCGGAGTACGCTGTGCGCCATCATTCCAAGTACTTGACTGGCTTGATGCACTGGCATTACTGAACCACGCAGACAGATCGCTCATCTTCTTGTCAAGATCAAACTCAGAATGGATGTAGTCTAAAGTACCAGTAAGAGTCTCGGTTGGAGCCCACTGGAGAACCACCTGACCATTTGTTCTTGTCGTTTCGTACTCGGCGATACTGTAAGCAACCTGCTGCGGAATCGAAGAGAATTCATCGGCACTTTGTGAACGGTTTACTTGGTTCGCATCATTAGGAATACCGCCAGCGCCACTGTGGTCACCCGCGCGAGTAAACCAACCGGTCGTTTCTACTGCATTTACCCCGTTATTGCGTGTCTGTGATGAAGCAGTAATAGCAATACCGATAGTGTCATTGGCAAACGTGTTTGAATAGATCCCTGAAAACTCAGGTGTAATTTCGTTGCCTTCGACGGTAGAGGTGTCATGCACCATTTTTGCTGTAAGGCTTGCTTTCTGGCCTGGCGCGTCGAGAGGACGAGTCGTTGAAATGTTGATTGAGGACCCTACTCCGCCGGTAGGGACGTCCGCTCTACCCGTTTTGTAAACCTGAACACCAGCAATACCCTCTGATGCTAAGTCACCAAAATCAAAAGAGCGGCTAGACGCGCTGTGGGTTGGCATCTGCCGACCGTTAAGGGTTACCAAGTTATATTCTGGCCCAAAACCACGCACTGTTACCTGGCTGCCTTCACCGCGCTGGCGGCTTATGGATACACCGGTTATACGCTGGAGAGATTCTGCAAGGTTAGCATCTGGGAACTTACCCATATCCTCTGCAGAGATAGCATCGACAACACCCGCTGAGTCGCGCTTGATATCCATAGATCGCTTGAGACTGCCGCGAATGCCCCCTAAAACAATCACTTCCTCTATTTGATCAACGTCTTCTATTTGGTCGTCAGTTTGAGCAAAAGCCGGCGCAACTGTTCCGGCGAACGCTAAAGCAACACTAGTCGCAAGAACTTTCTTTTTAAATAACATACTTGATAAACCCCCTGAGTGGAAAAGCTATGGATATACTGATGGATCGATTCTTATAATTGGTAATTCTCAACTCCCACTCTACCCATTCAGGCTCAGCAAATATCTGCCTATGCGATCAAAGGGTATTTTTTTGGGTTAAATGAGGAGAGAAGGGGGCTGTTAGCGCTCTATGGATCGAGTAACGTTTAATTGCGCGCTATAATCTGGCGTCTAAAGGCCAGAAAGCGGAGTAAGATGTTCGCCATATGGCTCTGTCAAATCATCCACCGCGATGGTTCACAAATATTATCAGGCTAAAAAATGTGTCGCAATTCATTCCGCTTCCGATACGCTAATAATTTCAAGCATAAATAGGGCAATATTATGGGCGATGGAAATATTCACCCCCTAGCGCAGACGATATATCGCAATACTAATCATCAGTTTTTGTTACTTCAATTGATTGGTTGGTTTGGCCTTGCGCTGATTAGTTTCTTGAGCTTAACCCTGTGGTACGACCAGCAGGAGTTTGCCTATATAGCCCATACATTGCTGCAATCGCTGCTGGGTATCTGTGTCTCATGGCCTTTGCGGCCCCTGATCCACTATATTTGGGATAAGCGCGGGCTAGTCAGGCTGATTAGCAGCGCTGCAGGGGTGCTAGTTTGCTCGATTATTTGGACAGTGTTACGTATTGTCACATTTATGGCTCTGACTGATGAGACAGGATTGTGGTCTGATTTTGGTGGTTGGTTGTTTGGCTCTATTTTTATTTTTAGTTGCTGGGTGGCCCTGTACTACGGTGTTAAGTATTATCAGCTTTTGCAAAAAGAGCATGAAACGCTACTTAAGATTGCAGCGGAGAATAAGGAAGAGCAGCTCATGCGTGCGAAGGCGGAGGCGGTGGCCCATGAGGCGCAGTTGAAAATGCTGCGTTATCAGCTTAATCCCCACTTCTTATTTAATACCCTAAACGCTATCTCATCATTAGTTCAGCTTAAGGACTCGCCAAAGGCGAATAAAATGATCGTTCAGCTAAGTGACTTCTTGCGCTACTCGCTGGACAATGACCCTGTCCAACGAGTCAGTCTTAGAGAAGAATTAAACACGCTTAAGCTTTATCTTAATATTGAACAAACGCGATTTGGTGACCGTTTACGGCTGCATTTTGATGTAGAGCCTGCGGCGGAACATGTCAAAATTCCGAGCTTGATCCTGCAGCCATTGGCCGAGAACGCCATAAAATTTGCGATAGCGCCGATGGAGGAGGGTGGAGAAATAACGCTCGTAGCGCGACTCGACGGTGAATACGTGATCATCGAAATGATTGATACTGGACCAGGTCTTAAAGATGAAGATCATCAGGTCACGCATGAGGGTGTGGGGTTGAGAAATACCATTGATCGGCTGCAGACCTTTTATGGGCGTGATTATATATTTCGGCTTGAGCAACGCTTCGGTGTATCGGGCACAAAAGCGTTTATGCGTTTACCTCTGCATGAGCAGGTTGCAATGAATAGGCAAAAGGTTGACGGTGTCGTCTATGAGTAAACTACGGGTCATCATTGTTGACGACGAGCCTTTGGCTCTAGACTTCCTTAGGTCTATTTTGTCAGAGTTTAGCCATGTTGTGATCGTTGCCGAATGTCGCAATGGTAAGGAAGCCATCGCCGCAGCATCAGAGTTAGTGCCTGATTTAATGTTTTTAGATATTCAGCTGCCCGGTATAAACGGGTTTGAGGTGGTAAAGGCGCTGCAGTCGGATGTGATGCCCATGGTTGTGTTTGTGACGGCGTTCGACCAGTACGCGATAGATGCCTTTGATCTTCACGCCGTGGATTATGTCCTTAAGCCTCTTGATAATGATCGTGTTGGGCGTGCTGTAGAGCGCGCGATTGATCGTCTCAAAATTAATAAAAAAAATGATCATAAAGTCCCTTTGATTGGCGCTATAAGCGACATATCCGAGCGTATAGTTTCCGATAGCAGCAAGCAGACTTCGGGTGATGTGCCGGAGAGTATGAAGCAAAAGTTATTGGTCCGTGACTCTGGCGTGATTAAGGTTATTCCCTTTGAGGATATTGACTGGGTAGATGCCGCCGGAGACTATATGTGTGTCCATGCCCTAGGTGAAACCCATGTTATCCGCAGCACCCTGGGAGAGCTGATGGGCAAGTTGAATGATAATAGATTTGCGCGTATCCACCGTTCAACCATTGTTAATATTGAGCGTGTGGTGACTATTACACCATTGCAGAAGGGCGGAAGTTTGTTGCACTTAAGTCAGGGTGAAACCCTCAAAGTAAGCCGTAATTACCGCGAGTCAATTCGCAGCCTATTTCAGTAGTTCCCTTCAAAATAAGGGGCTTTCAGCCCCCTAGACCCCCGCTTGTCGCAGTGTAGAAACCCACTATCTCATATGCACTACCTTATAGCCGCATGTCGTGCCAATCTTAGCACTTGAGAGAGTTGTACGTTGCCGGGTGCTTAAAGATAGCGCCTCACACGATTTGGCATCATAAGTTGCTAAGTTGTGACCGAGTGAGCACTTCATGGCTCCTGGTACATCAGATTACTGTTGGGAATTACAGCCTAAAAAGATATGCATGAGCTAAACATTGCAGTTTAAGGTATGTAATACCGAATAGTTCCTGCGTTCGCTTAATGGAGAGGAATTTTTAAAAATGACAGTCGGATACAAACACGTAGATCTCATACGTAAAGTTATTAAATACGTAAGCGTTATTGCGGTGTCTCTTGCACTGTTTATATTAGCGCCCAACGCAATGGCTAGCGAAGGCGTTGCCGGGCTGATTAAATTTGATCCTAATGCAGATGTAGAGCCACGTATTAAAACCTTGCTTGCGGGCATGACTCTAGAGCAGAAAGTGGGTCAAATGATACAGGGTGAAATCAAGACGGTGACTCCGGCAGATGTGACCGAGTACCATTTAGGTTCAATTCTTAATGGGGGTGGCTCATTCCCAAATGGCAATAAAAATGCCTCGGTTAAGGACTGGTTGGTTCTCGCTGATCAATATTACAACGCTTCGATTGATACGAGTAAAGGCGGCGCCGGTATTCCTATTATATGGGGTACGGACGCGGTTCATGGTCATAACAACGTTATTGGCGCGACATTATTCCCCCACAACATTGGGCTTGGCGCGGCCAATGACCCTAAGTTAATGCATCAGATCGGCGAGATTACGGCCCGTGAAGTTGCGGTTACCGGAATTGATTGGGCGTTTGCGCCTACAGTTGCGGTGGTTAAAGACAGCCGCTGGGGTCGCACCTATGAAGGTTACAGCAGTGATTCCCCAATCGTTAAGGCCTATGCCAGTGAAATTGTTGAGGGTATTCAAGGTGTCCCAGGGGAGTTGCGCATCAACCAGCAGCGCATTATCGGCACAGCCAAACATTTTATTGGTGATGGCGGAACCTACCGCGGGGTTGATCAGGGTGATACACGTATGGATCTGAGCACTCTTTTAGAACAGCATGGTCAAGGCTATACAATGGCTTTGGACGCTGGTGTGCAAACGGTGATGGCGTCTTTTAATAGCTGGAATGGACTAAAACTGCATGCGCACAAACAGCTATTGACTGATGTGTTGAAGGGCCAGATGGGATTCGATGGATTTGTGGTTAGCGACTGGGATGGCGTCGGACAGGTAGAGGGTTGTAATAATGAGACCTGCCCTCAAGCGATTAACGCGGGCGTCGACATGATCATGGTGCCCAATGACTGGAAGAAGTTACTTGAAAATACCTTGGCGCAGGCGCGCAGCGGTGAAATCCCGATGGCACGTATCGACGACGCTGTCAGTCGTATTTTACGCGTAAAGTTACGCGCAGGGATGTTTGAAAAAGGCGCTCCATCGAGCCGTGAGGTGGCCGGTGATGTTGCCTTGATCGGCGCGCCCGCGCACCGCGCGGTAGCCCGTGACGCGGTTAGGAAGTCTTTAGTGCTGCTCAAAAATGATAGAGGGATATTGCCGTTAAAATCCGGTCAGCATATTTTAGTTACTGGCGATGGTGCGGACAATATTGGCAAGCAAAATGGCGGGTGGACCATTACTTGGCAGGGAACAGAAAACAAGAACTCTGACTTTCCCGGAGCAACCTCAATCTATGACGGTATACAGCAAGCGATAAAAGAGATTGGCGGATCAGCCGAGTTGAGCGCCGATGACACCTGGAGCAAAAAGCCAGATGTTGCGGTGGTCGTTTTTGGTGAAGAACCGTATGCTGAGGGGCAGGGTGATAGGGACACGTTGCTCTATAGGAACGGACTAAAAACTGATCTGGCACTATTGCAAAATCTAAAGCGTAAAAATATTCCAGTGGTCGCCATTTTTCTGACTGGCCGGCCACTTTGGGTAAATGCAGAAATCAACAACTCGGACGCTTTTGTGGTGGCCTGGCTGCCCGGAACCGAGGGGGGGGGTATTGCTGATGTACTAGTGGCCAACAAAAAGAACCAACCTAACTATGATTTTACGGGTCGTTTATCTTTTGACTGGCCTAATGCTGAACTCAACGGTAAAGATAGCTCTCAGCCTGTGTCTTCTGCGCTGATGAAAAGAGGTGAGGGCCTAAGCTATGACAGCCCTAGAGTCGTATCTCGGAAGCTTGCGGATGTCCCCATGATCGATAAGTCTACGACTGACCAGATTGTATTTAGTGGCAGTAGCCGAAAGCCATGGCGAGCCTATGTTGGTGACTCCAGCAATTGGTCTACCGTAGTAAGCGGTCGTGAGACATCTACAGCATTTGGGAAGTTAAGTGTTAAGACCGTTGACGGCAATGTTCAGGAAGATTCACGTGCCTTAGAGTGGACGGGGGACCGTGAAAGCCAATTTTTCTTCCAGTCAGAGCTGCCGTTAGATTTAACCGCGCTAGATAAAGTGGGTGCTGCGCTGTCAGTAACCTTTAAAGTCGATAAGCGGCCTAAGGGGAGTGTGACTCAGCGCATGGACTGTGGTTACCCCTGTTCGGGAAGCCTTGATTTGACCAAGATGTTTAGTGCTCTGCCTGAAGGCAAGTGGGTTACGGCTGCGATTAAGTTAAGCTGCTTTTCTGCTAAGGGCGTCGATCTTAGTCGCGTCAATACGCCATTTTTGCTCGTCAGCAAAGAACCCTTCGCCATGACTATCAATGATGTTCGCATAAGCGCTAAAGTCCCTGCGAATACCATTGTCAGTTGTAATTAAACGCTGCAGGCTTATTTTTTGAGTAGGCTGTTCACTACGCTTCAGGTGGTGACCGTTCTGAGTTAATGAGTATCACATCTATTCCCTCATGGGGGCGGCCAATGTCTTACATGGTGGTTCGATGGGTTGCCTTACTCAGCCCAGACGGATGAAGCCGTTTAGCCGGCACCCTAGAAGTTTGCGGGGCACGCGTTGCATCTGTTATTTACTCTTGCTCCTGATGCCCTCCGCGGGTCTTTGGCGGCCAAAACCCGGTTAGTGGCCCTAAGTGCAGATTACCTAAGAGTCCCAATGCTTCTGGTGCTGTCATCTCACATTGACGCTATTAACGACTAGCCCCATATAGTTCACATTCATAGAAAAACATTCGTTGTAATGCTAAGATTCCCTCACGGAATAAAGACAATTCTCAGTAGGGAGTAGCTTTTTCAGATGGGGTAGATGATGCAAGCAACATTCACAAAAATGTCCGAGAGTACCGCAGAAGACTGGCAGATTATTATGCCCGAGCAGCGGGCGTTCTTTAAAAAGCTCCCAGATCGTATTCTTAGCCATATGGGGTTACTGTCAGGCGACTACGGCGGATTTACGGTAGATCGCCTTCAGCACTCATTGCAGACGGCACACCGGGCCGCAGAAGCTGGTGAAGACGATGAATATATCGTTTGCGCCCTGCTACATGATATTGGCGACACGCTGGGTAGTGCCAATCATGCGGATGTTGGCGCAGCAATTCTGCAGCCATTTGTGTCTGCGGAGAACCACTGGATGATCAAACATCATGCAATCTTTCAGGGTTATAACTTTTTTCACTTTCTGGGTGCTGACCGCAATATGCGCGATCAATTTCGTGATAGCGATAATTTCGAGCGTACAACTCGGTTTGTTGCCAAGTACGATGACCCGTCATTTGATCCGTCAATGCCAACGCTAGCGCTGTCATTGTTTGAACCCGAGTTGCGGCGTGTATTGGCGAAGCCGATAAATAGCATCTATAAAGCAGCAATGAGTAACAGTGAGTAGATGGGGTAGGGTCGATGACTGAAGGCAGTGTAAAAGGTATCTATATAGCGCCCAAAGTGGGTGCCAATGTATCGGGCCACCAAAAGGTGTCGGTGCTTGCGGGCAAAGGTATTGAAGGCGACCGCTACTTTTCAAATACCGGTAAAAACAGATCTAATTATAAGGGTCAGCCGGACTGGGAGATTACCCTGATCGAGTCAGAGGTAATAGCGGATTTCAATAAAGCCACTGGTAATAGATTCCATGAAAGTGATTTTCGTCGCAACCTAGTGACCGAGGGAATTCGACTCAATGATCTGGTAGGTAAAACTTTTAAAATTAATGGTATTAGCTTCTACGGGGTTCAACTTTGCGAACCCTGTGCCAGCCTGCAAAAACGTTTGGCGGCAAAGATATTGCCGGCCCTAGTAGGTAAGGGTGGGCTGCGAGCGCAGATTCGTGGCAATGGACTAGTTGCCCTCGGCGACAGTATTGCCTGAGCAGCAGTGTAACCTTATTTCGTTAAACCAAAAAACTTGATCGCCGTGGCGGTGGTAGTCGTCGCTATTTCATCTATGCGTTCCGCTCTTACGGCGGCAATTCCGGATAAAACATGCGCTAGGAATGCGGGCTCATTGCGACCATTTTTAGGTTTCGTCGGCATGTTTCTAGGAATTAAATAGGGCGCATCGGTCTCAAGCATCAGCCTATCGAGGGGAATATTTTTGACGATTTTTTGCAATTCCTGCCCTCGTCGTTCATCACAAACCCAGCCGGTTATCCCAATATGCAAGTCCATATCTAAATACCGAAAGAGCGTTTTTTTGTCACCGGTAAAGCAGTGAATAACGCCATTACAGATGTTGTCTCTGTAGCTCTTTAACATCTCTATTTGCTTTGGAGCGGCATCACGTTCATGTAAAAAGAGTGGCATTTTTAACTCAATGGCTAGCTCGATGTGGGCTTCAAAAGATTTTACTTGCTGCTTTTCTGTGGACAGTGTGCGGTGGAAATCTAAACCCGTTTCACCGATGGCTACAACGTATTGGTGAGTGGCTAATTCCCGTAGGGCGGCTAAATTAGAGGGGCTCAGAGTCTTGGCGTCATGGGGGTGAATTCCGACTGTAGCCAAAAGAATTCCTGGGAATTGGTTGTCAAATCGTTCGCATATAGCCACCACTGCCAGACTTTCTTCGACGGATGTTCCTGTGAGGACGAGCCGTTCAACACCCGCGCTGTGGGCCCGTTCAATCACCTGTTCAATATCTTTATCAAAGCGTGAATTGGAAAGGTTTACACCAATATCAATAAGCATTTGTAGACTCAATTTAAATTGTATTATTTATAATAGTTTTTCGCGTTCATGTGACTGAAGCATATCGGGTGTCAGGCCAAGCTTGCGTGAATAGATCACAGAATACATTAGGACATTACGGACATAACTACGGGTTTCCTTAAACGGGATCAATGTTATCCAGATATCAAACGGCAGATTCCCTGCACTATTTTTCTGCCAGCGCGCTACCCGGTGGGGTCCGGCATTATAAGCAGCTGTGGCCAGAATTCTATTGTCGCTAAAGCGCTCCAACAAGCCCCTGTAATAATGCGCGCCTATGGGCACATTGGTATTTACGTCATGCAACTGTTTTTTATTATGATAGGGTATTTTATATTTTCTAGCAGTGGCTTTTGCGGTGGCTGGCATTACCTGAATAAGCCCCATGGCACCGGCCGGAGAAGTGGCAGTCGCATTAAATCCGCTTTCCTGTCGCGCTAGTGCGAAAAGCAGATACGGAGGGATAGCCGCCTTTTTCGCCGCCGAATTAATCTGCGCTACATAGGCTAGCGGGAAGCGTATTTGAATGTCATCCCAATGTTTGGCCGTACCCAAACTCGCGATGGCTTTGCTATGCCACTGCCATCGATTGGCCAAGACAGCTGCAGTCAACCAGTCCTCGTTTCTAAAGCCCTGTGTCGCCGAACGCCATTCTCGGCTAGCGTCTGAACTGTGGCCATGAAATAACAGTTCTCTGGCTCGCTGTATGGCCGGCTGCATACTGAGGTTTACAACCCGGGCCTCCGTAACATCTAGTGGCCGATAGTTGAGGCTGTATTTCTGGGCTAATTTATCACTGGCCAGAAAACCGTAAAAATCACGTTCCATGGCAAGAGCTCGGGTCAGTATCAAGATGTTCGCCTGTGACTCGATTGCCGGTAGCTCTTCCATGCTGCGTATTGCCCAGTAGCGCCAATTATTTTTCTCTTTGTTGGCCTGGGGTAGTCGCGCTAACCACTGTTTGACGGCTGGCCAGTCTAGCTCCCGCAGAGCCTCCCGGATACGCCATTCGGTCATGCCACCTTCTAGTGATTGATTGAGCAATTCGAGGTGCTCGATAAAATAGCGATCCGCAGTGGCCTGACGTCCGTCTTTGTAAAGTGCCTTAACGATCGCGCTGACCACATTGGCTTGGGCATTATGGCTAAACTCATGACTTTTTTGGTATTGAGCCCAGTGCGTGAGCGCGCTCGCAGGGTCTTTTCGGGCCAGATGTTTTAAGCCGTGCTCGAGAATATTATGCTCATCTGGGCTGTGCTCAGTAAAAGCCGTATATTGGCTGACTCGGTTCGGTGAGCGGTCGAGGTTGTAGTAGGTGTTGTAGCGTTGTTGATATTGAGGGCTGGTAAAAAAACGCCTCAGATACCGAGCAAGCTGATAATTGTGGCTGATAATGGCCTTATTAAAGCGCTCCCAGGCCAGTGCCTCGCTAATGTGACCACCTCGGATCAACAGGCCAAACAGCTTATCGCAGGTTTTTGGCTGCGATTTCCCCTCAGTCCATAGCAGCAGGCCTGCCTGCAGCGCCTCCGTTCTCTTGCCGAGACGGTACTGAGACAGATGAAAGTGACATTGGCGGCTGGTGTTGGCGCTGTTGCTAGCATAGGAATTGAGGGTATAAAAATCGACATAGCTTTGCCAATGACGGTGCTTGACCAGATAATCTAACCACCGCCCCTGGAGATAGGTGGCTTTAATAGTGCCCCCGTAACGGGTCAAGTAATTGCGGATCTCAGCACGACGAGAATAACGCATACCGGCGATCAGATCGGCATAAAGAAGATAGGGGTAAAGCGGGTAGTCAACTAAGGCTTTGCGCTCTTTGCGCAGTGATCGCCATTTGCCCTCGTGTGCCATTTGGAGCGCTTTTCCGTAGGCTTGACGCTGTTGTTGGAGGTCTTCGCTGTCAGGATCGTTGGCATAGGCTCGCGGTAAGAACGCCAGCCCTAATAAGAGTGTGAGTAGCAACATTGACTGTTGAATCAGGGCGCGGTCTTTGCGGATCATGGGGTTCCTTGCTGTGAGATGCATACGCGCTTTATGGGAGTTAGAAATTTAGCATTTCGCTCATCAAATTACGAGTCATGTGCGGACTATTCGTCGGAGATTCTGACCGCCAACACATCGCAGCTAGCTCCGTGGAGGACTGAGCTGCTGGTCGATCCGAACACTAGCGCCAAGCCATGGCGGCCGTGACTGCCAACGACGATAAGATCCATATGCTGTGTTTCGGCCATATTGTGCATCTCCTGTGCCGGATGCCCCAAAATAACATGTTGATTCTCCTCGCTAATACTCAACTGCAGTGCCAAGGCCGATAGTCGGGTTGCAGCCTGATCGTGCAGTTGTGTCTGAACATCGGAAAGGTCTATTAGGATATCTCCGCCATAGGTAAACGCCAACGGTTCAAGAACATGGCAAATGGATATTTTTGTGTCGCCGCGGCTAAAAAGAAACTTGACGCGGTCCACCACTTGCTGTGATTCTGGCGAAAGATCCAATCCGATTAAGATGTGTTTGTAAGCAGACATGATTCTAAACCTCGCAATGTAAAGAGTGAAAGTGGTATCTATAATGCCTAAGAGTAGTAGGAAATGAACTGGTTTTTAATAGTATTTGGTATTGCCGTTGTGATATCTCCTTTAATGTGGCTCAAGCAATCACCCCACGCCAAGCGTATGACGGACTTGCGGGGTATGGCAACTCAGTTGTCGATTCAGGTTAGCTTGCATCGCCGTCCTGATGCTCGAGAGGATGAGATAGGCCTAGAGTCGGTCTGTTACAGATTGCCCTGGTTGGATAGGGATGCCAGTGAACGTTGGGTGTTGCAGCGATTTAGTGAGCGGGGCTGGGACTCTCATTGCGAGGGATGGCGTTGGACTCAGCACCAGGCGCATCCAGATTGGGATGATGTATTGGCGCAACTCATTCCGGAGTTACCGAATGGGGTGAGCGCCTTAATTGCCAGCAGAGCGGGTATTGGCATGATCTGGGATGAGCGTGGTGATGCCCTTGATCTGGAAAAAATCCAGAACGCTTTGCAGGTGCTGCGAGAAAAAAAAGCAGAAATATGTCATTGAAGCTTGACCTAAGGGCAGGCGAGCACGTATATATGCCGGACTATTGTGCAGCATGCTGACCAGATCATTTAACGTAAGTGCCGTTTTTAACTCTATACGGTGCCGTATTTAAGGAATTAAGTTCTCTATGGGTAAGTCTTTAGTTATTGTAGAATCACCAGCCAAGGCTAAAACGATTAACCGGTATCTCGGCGATGACTTCATAGTTAAGTCCAGTGTTGGCCATATTCGTGATCTCCCCACTGGTGCCAACCGCACCACCACTGACCCTAAAGAACGCGCCCGACAGGCTGCTGTGACTCGCAAACTATCACCTGAAGACAAAGTTATTCACCGTGAAAAGAAGGCCAAATCCCAGCTTATTAATAGTATGGGTATTGATCCGGACAATGATTGGAAAGCCGAGTATGCGACGCTCCCGGGCAAAGAGAAGGTCGTAGCTGAACTCAAGAAACTAGCTAAGGGCGCTGACACTGTTTACCTCGCGACGGATATGGATCGCGAGGGAGAAGCCATTGCCTGGCACCTGACTCAGGTGATCGGCGGTGATGACAGCCGCTATAAGCGCGTAGTGTTTAATGAAATCACCAAAAATGCCATAAAGAAAGCCTTTGAGAACCCTGGGGTGCTCAACACAGCCCGTGTGGATGCCCAGCAGGCGCGACGCTTTCTCGATCGTGTGGTGGGCTTTATGGTATCGCCACTTCTCTGGGAAAAGGTGGGGAGAGGGCTCTCAGCCGGCAGAGTGCAGTCGGTAGCGCTAAAGTTGGTGGTTGAGCGCGAGCGAGAGATACGCGCTTTTATCCCAGAAGAGTATTGGACCGTTCAAGCGGACCTGGAACCCCGTGAGCAAGAAGAGGGTGATGAATTAAAGGTTCGTTTTGATGTTAGGCGCCAAGGTGGTAAGGCCTTTCGTCCAGTCAATAAGGTTGAAGCAGACACCGCGCTAGCCGCGTTGCGCTCAGCGGATTATGCGGTGAGTAAACGCGAGGACAAACCGACCAAGTCAAAGCCTTCGGCACCCTTTATTACCTCGACCTTGCAGCAAGCCGCAAGTACACGACTGGGTTTTGGGGTTAAGAAGACTATGATGATGGCCCAGCGTCTGTATGAGGCGGGTTATATAACCTATATGCGAACGGATTCTACGCATTTGGGTCAGGACGCTTTGACTACCTGCCGTGAATACATCCAACAGCACCACGGTGCCAAGTATCTGCCAGAAGCCCCAATCGTTTATAGCAGCAAGTCAGGTGCTCAGGAAGCTCACGAAGCGATAAGACCCTCCAATGTTGATATCCGTCCGGGCAGCCTAGACGATATGGAAGTAGATGCTCGTCGACTCTATCAACTTATCTGGCAGCAGTTTGTGGCCTGCCAGATGACCAATGCCGAATTTACCGCGACGACTATTACCGTTTCCGCTGGCGGCTACGATTTGGCTGCCAAGGGCAGGGTAACCCGTTTTGAAGGTTACCTCGCCGTAATGCCTGCGAAAAGTGCTAAAGACGAAGATGACGAATTACCCGATCTACAGCAGGGCGATCTAATGAGTATGTTGCTGTTGATTCCTCAGCAACACTTTACGAAGCCTTCGGCACGATTTTCTGAGGCGGCGCTAGTCAAAGAGCTCGAAAAACGCGGTGTTGGGCGCCCCTCAACCTACGCTTCTATTATCTCGACGATTCAAGATCGTGGCTATGTGCGCATTGAGAACAAGCGAATTTTTGCCGAGAAGATCGGGGACATAGTCACCGACCGTCTATCGGAGAATTTTAGCGATCTTATGGATTACGGTTTTACCGCCACCATGGAAGAGCGTCTGGATGAAGTCGCTGAGGGTAAATTGAACTGGAAGCAGCTGCTCAATAGCTTTTATAAAGATTTGAGCGAACGAGTCAGAAAAGCTAAAGAGGTTGATGGCGGCATGCGGCCTAATACTCCGTCTGAGACCGCGATTGTTTGTGCCAAGTGCGCACGTCCCATGATGATCAGAACGGCCGGCACAGGTGTGTTCTTGGGCTGCTCTGGCTATGCGCTGCCACCCAAGGAGCGCTGCAAAAATACTGTGAACCTTACCGCTGGTGACGAAGCCGTTAATATCGACGAGGACGATGAGGCTGAATCGAAATTATTGCTACACAGACATCGCTGCAAGTTATGCAATACATCAATGGACAGCTATCTTCTGGATGAAACGCGCAAGTTACATGTCTGTGGGAATAATCCAGACTGTATTGGCCATGAAGTCGAAATGGGCCAGTATGTTATCAAGGGGTATGAAGGGCCGCTGATTGAATGCGACAAATGTACCAGCGACATGCAACTTAAAACCGGCCGATTCGGTAAGTATTTTGGCTGCACGGGTGAAAGTGCCGAGGGTCTACCCTGTAAAAATACGCGTAAGTTACTTCGTAATGGTGAGGCGGCACCACCAAAGGTTGATCCAATATCTATGCCTGAGCTGCGCTGTATTAAGGTGGAAGATTACTATGTGTTGCGTGACGGTGCCTCGGGACTTTTCCTCGCGGCTAGCCAGTATCCGCGCCATCGTGAAACGCGTGCGCCGACGGTTACCGAACTGCTGCCCTACAAGGCGCAGATCAATGAGAAGTATCAGTTTTTACTGACGGCACCGGTCTTAGATCCTGACGGCAAGACCACAGTGATCCGCTACAGCCGTAAAACCAAAGAACAGTATGTGCGTAGCGAGGAGGACGGCAAGCCTTTAGGTTGGAGTGCGTACTACAGTGGCGGCAGCTGGAAGGCTGTCGCGAAAGGTAAATAAAGAGCATGGCACTGTCTATTTACCTGTCAGCCGTCAATCAAAAACTATTGTTTGCAAAGAGTCTGCTGGACACTGACATCAGGGTGTCGCTGGCCGGTCGTCAGGATATTCATCAGGCCATGGCAATTGCACAGTCCGCCACATTACAGTTGGAGAGAGCTTGGTATTGGCATCTTCAGGATGTGGCCTCTAACTATAAGATCCAGGATCCCGAGGCGGTTGACAGTGCCACGTCACTGCTGATGCTGCTGGAAGATGAGGGAAAATCACCAGGCGAAGCGAGTGAATTGAACAACCTCGCATCAGATGAATATTCTTGGGTGTCGGCTCTACTGCACGCCCATGGACGTCTCTATGGGCTTCCTATAGCCCGCAAAGCTGAAATGGATGCTGAACGACTCCCCATGGTTGCCATAGATGTCGGTGGCGATTCCATTGATTGGAATGTCGAGAAGGCGCGCGATTGGCTCAATAAGATGGAGGAATTGGTCGAACGGCAGCGGGATATGATGATAGAGTTTTAAAGCTCAGCTATCCTTAGGTTAACAGCGCGCGCTAGACCTGCTAGACTTGCGCAGGTGCAACAACATTATTGGAAGAATCTATGCCCCTTAGCGAATTTGAATTAATCATGTTGGATGACGGAGAGGTTGCTTTGCAGCGCTCTGGCACCGATGACACATTAGTGCGCATTACCTTCTCTGAGGAGGTTCTCGACTATCTGGATGGTAAGCATATAGAAGTGGCCAAAAGTATGATGGATGCGGGTATTCAAACAGCCTTTGAGCTTAACGAAGAGACCGTGCCATTGTCCTCAGATGCTGACGAAAAACGCAACATCCTGCACTAAATATGACCGATATTAGCGCGCTAGAACAACTTGTCGATCAACGTAAATCATCGTCATTCCGACAGCACCTACTGCTCTGCACGGCTGGGAAGTGTGCACCTGCGGGTCAGGCTAATGCTTCATGGGAATATCTCAAACGTCGTATTCGTGAGATGGGCTTGCTCGATGTTGACTCGGGCGTCTATCGTTCTAAAGTGGACTGTCTGAGAATCTGTCAGCAGGGACCTATTATGCTCAGTTACCCAGATGGAACCTGGTACCACAGCTGCACACCAGAGGTTATTGAGCGCATTTTGCAAGAGCATGTGCTTGAAGGGACGCCGGTAGCAGACTACCGCTTTGCCAATACTTCGATTTAAGTATTGGCAAAGCGGTGCTGTTTTCTTAGATTGCAACCCTAACAACGCCGACAGCCAGCCCTTCAATGGCAAATTCCTGGGCTCGCAAATCAACGATTATCGGCGAGTAGTCACGATTTTCTGGAAGCAGATGTATCTCATACTTACTGCGAGTATGCTTGAGCCGCTTAACAGTGACGTCGCCGTCAACCCGTGCCACTACGATCTGTTGATTCTCTGCAGTAGGCTGCTGATGCACGGCAAGCAGATCTCCATCCATAATTCCTACATCGACCATGCTCTGACCCTGCACCCTTAAAAAGTAATCGGCATGGGGATGAAATGTGCTGGACGGGATCTCTCTGTAGTCCTCAATATTCTGTTCGGATAAGATTGGCTCACCGGCAGCAACGCGTCCGACAATAGGTATGCCGTTAAACTGCTCCACGACACGGATACCTCTAGAGGCGCCTGGAATCATTTCAATCACGCCTTTACGCGCCAGTGCTCTCAGGTGATCTTCTGCTGCATTCGCCGAACGGA
>Ga0209709_10000811_pt1 | contig 29445 bp, 29 predicted proteins | sample ArcticOcean_MG_C_2_FD_187435 | JGI IMG/M metagenome (GOLD analysis project Ga0209709, IMG submission 187435) | Marine microbial communities from western Arctic Ocean - ArcticOcean_MG_CB4_136 (SPAdes) (version 2) | ecosystem: Environmental > Aquatic > Marine > Oceanic | place: Arctic Ocean... | reverse complement strand
ACATCTATAAATTTGCATGATCCAATTTTTTGAAAGTTTCCAAATGCTTTTTCTTCAATTGTGGTAAGTCCTCCTGCAATATTTCCTGCAGTAGGTTGGCTTTCTGAAAGATCATCAGTCGCTTCTTTAAGTATAAAGTCGTTATAAGAGTTCCATGTCCTCATAAATTTTTCAGAAGCCTCTGGTGTTGCGCCCCTCTTAGCACAAACAGCTTCAGCTCCTGTAAGTTCTGACGTTTCTCCGAAACACAAATGAACTCCTAAAGGTTCTAATTTGTCCATTAAATTTCCAACCGTTGGGTTTGCTGCCAGCCCAGAAGTTGTGTCAGATTCTCCACATTTAACTGAAATCCATAAATCACTTAAGGGACATTCTTCTCTTTGTTTTTCAGATGCCCACATTACAAATTCTTGAGCTTTTTTTGAAGCTTTCATAACAGTACCGATATCTCCAGTTCGTTCAATATGATAGCCTTCAACAGGCTTACCTGTTTTTGCAATTCCATCTACTATTTTTTTTGTCCACTTGGGTTCAATACCAATAACTATTACTGCTGCAACATTTGGGTTACTTCCTGTTCCAATCATTGTTCTAAAGTGTAATTCTAAATCAGCACCAAATTGAAGTCTTCCATAAGAATGCGGTAATGCAATTGTTCCTTTAATATTATTTGCGACAGCTTCAGCGCATGCGTTAGAAATATCGTCTACTGGAAGAATTATTACATGATTTCTAGTACCAGCTCTTCCATTTTCCCTTTTATAGCCTAAAAAATTTTTTGGAATTTCCATATTTTTACCACTTCTTAGTTTTAACATTGTGAACATGTACATGTTCACCTTTTTTTATTGTCTTAACAACTTTGCCAATATCGTGACCGTATTTTAGTATTGTGTCACCTTCTTTAAGATCTTGTAGAGCTATTTTGTGACCTAAAGGAATTTCATTAATTGGCGTTATTTTAATTGTTTTATCATTTTCCATAATCCAACCATTGCATTCATGATTTTTTGTTGTTTTATCAATAACAACCACTGCTACATTGTCTTTTTCGTCATGAATTATTAAATCTGTTTGAGACATTTTTTCTTACTGGATATAAACATAAATTTGATATAATTAAAGTAAGTTTTTTAGCATTAGTGAAAAAAACACCAAAATTAAGTAAAGTTTTTTTAAAAAGAGATTTATATGACAAAAATGACAACAGAAGAAGCTTTTGTAAAAGTTTTGCAAATGCATGGAATAGAACATGCTTTTGGAATTATTGGTTCAGCATTTATGCCTATTTCAGATATATTTCCGAAAGCTGGTATTACTTTTTGGGATGTTGCTCACGAAACTAACGGTGGTTTAATTGCAGATGGATATACAAGGTCTACTGGAAAAATGTCAATGGTCATTGCTCAGAATGGGCCAGGAATAACAGGTTTAGTCACACCAGTAAAAACAGCGTATTGGAATCACACGCCATTACTTTTAGTAACGCCTCAAGCAGCAAATAAAACAATTGGTCAAGGTGGTTTTCAAGAAGTAGAACAAATGAATCTATTTAAAGATATGGTTTGTTATCAAGAAGAAGTAAGAGATCCCTCAAGAATGGCTGAAGTTTTAAACCGTGTAATAGAAAAAGCGATTAGAGGTTCTGCTCCAGCTCAAATTAATGTGCCTCGAGATTATTGGACACAAGTTATTGATATTGATTTACCACCAATTGTTAGATTGGAAAGACAAGCTGGTGGAACTGAAGCAATTAGTAAAGCTGCAAAACTATTATCGGAATCAAAGTTTCCAGTTATTTTGTCCGGAGCAGGAGTTGTAATTGGTGATGCAATAGAAGATTGCAAAAAGCTTGCTGAAAAATTAGATGCCCCAGTATGTTCTGGTTATCAACATAATGATAGTTTCCCCGGAAGCCACCCACTTGCAGTGGGACCTTTAGGTTACAATGGATCAAAAGCAGCAATGGAATTAATTTCGAAAGCAGATGTAGTTTTAGCACTAGGAACAAGATTAAATCCATTTTCAACATTACCAGGGTATGGAATAGATTACTGGCCGAAGAAAGCTAATATCATCCAGGTTGATATGAATTCAGACAGAATAGGTCTTACAAAGAAAGTAACAGTTGGGATTTGTGGAGACGCAAAATTAGTTGCACAACAACTTTTGGCTAAACTTTCTAGTGATGCTGGAGATATTGACCGCAAAAAAAGAAAAGATTTGATACATCAAACTAAATCAGCATGGTTACAAAAATTAACAAGTTTAGATCACGAAGATGATGATGAAGGAACTGTTTGGAATAAAGAGGCAAGAGAAAGAGATAAAGATAGAATGGCACCAAGACAAGCGTGGAGAGCCATTCAAGCTGGTATGCCAGATGATGTTATTATATCAAGTGATATAGGTAACAACTGTGCAATTGGGAACGCTTATCCTACTTTTGAAGAAGGAAGAAAATATTTAGCTCCAGGTTTATTTGGTCCATGCGGTTACGGCTTTCCATCGATATTAGGTGCAAAAATTGGATGTCCAAAAACACCAGTCATCGGTTTTGCCGGTGATGGCGCCTTCGGTATAAGCATGAATGAAATGAGCTCATGTGCAAGAAAAGAATGGCCAGCCATCACAATGGTAATTTTTAGAAATTATCAGTGGGGAGCAGAAAAAAGAAATTCAATTTTATGGTTTGATGATAATTTTGTAGGAACCGAACTTGATCCAGAATTAAGTTATGCAAAAGTAGCTGATGCATGTGGTTTAAAAGGAGTGACTGTTAGAACGATGGAAGAAACTACAAAAGCTATTAAAAAATCATGTGAAGATCAAAAAGAAGGTATAACAACATTTATTGAAATTATTTTAAATCAAGAACTAGGGGAGCCTTTCAGAAGAGATGCGATGAAAAAACCAGTTAAGGTTGCTGGTATTAAAAAAGAAGATATGAGACCCCAAAAATAATTATTGTAAAAGTATTATTATTTAAAATGTCACTTAAAAACTTTGTTAGTGTTAACCCAATAATTTACAAAATTTACCTTCGTTACAATCTTTATATAAGACATAAGGCACATAAAAATAGAAAAACCTACTCACAATGGGGAGAAGACAATTATATTATAGATTTTTTTAAGAATAAAAAAAATGGTTTTTATATAGACATAGGATGCTTTCACCCCATATTCTACAGCAACACATGCCTTTTATATAAAAAAGGGTGGAAAGGTATAAATATTGATGCAAATCAAACTTCAATAGATTTATTTAATTTATCTAGACCCAACGATCATAATATTTGCTCAGCCATCTCTAACAAACAAGAAAGCAGAAATTTTTTTATTGACCATTTATTTAGTCCAGTAAACACTATAGATGAATCATTTTTCGAAAATGCAAATAAAAATGTATCTTTTAAAAATTTAAAAAAAAAAAAAATTGTTACAAAAACATTTAATGAAGCAATAAAAGATATTGCTAATTTACCAGAAATAAATTTTTTAAATATTGATTGCGAAGGTCACGATTGCTTAGTTTTATCTTCATTTAATTTAAAAAAACATAAACCTGATTTAATTTGCATTGAAACCCATGAAGATAGTGGTGATAAAAAAAAAGAATATTTAGATATCATAAAGATAATAGATAACAACAATTATAAAGTATTTAAAAGATGTGGACCAAGTACAATTTTTATAAAATAAATTTTATTTTAAACTACAAACTTTTTTAAATCAGGCTCAGAATAGTTTGGACCTTTCATTACTTTACCTTTTTCGTTAAATATTGGCTTGCCATCAGAGCCTAATTTACTCATATTTGATCTTTGCACTTCTTTAAAACACTCATCTAGATTTACCCCATATGCATATCCCGCTCCATAAGTTACATACAAAATATCAGTCAACGCATCAGCAATCTCTTTTAAGTTTTTTGTTTTCATAGCTTCCTCAAGTTCATTTAATTCTTCTTGAATTAAGTCAAATCTTAATTGCATAGTTTTTTCATCTGGGAATTGAGGTTTGGTTCTAACCATTTGTCCAAATGTTTCCATAAATTTTTTTACTTCCTCAAAATTACTCATATTTTTCCTTTCTATATAGCTGTCCAACCACCATCAATTAGAATTGAAGTTCCTGTTATCATTGAAGAAGCGTCAGAAGCCAAAAAAGCAACTGCTGTTGCCACATCGCTGGTTTGGGCAAATCTTCCTAGTGGAATATTTTTAATCATAGTATTTTTAAATTTTTTATCTTTTAAAAATTTTTTAGTCATAGGAGTTACAATAAAAGTAGGGCACACCGTATTTACTCTAATATTACTAGCGGCTAAATCAATAGCCATTCCTTTAGTTAATCCCTCTAAACCCGCTTTGGTCATATTATAAACACTTCTGATTGGACCACCCACATGTCCCATTTGTGATGACATATTAATAATAGAGCCTCCTATTTTTTTTCTGTTTTTAGCTTCTAACATTTTTAAAGTGCACAATTGAGCTATATTAAATGTTGCCATCGTATTAAGTTTTACTAAATATTCCATATTTTTTTTTTGAACTTTTGTAAAATGCTCAGGAATATTAGTTCCAGCATTATTAACCAAAATATCAATTTTTTTCTGTTTATTTATAAAGTTTTTGATTTGTGTATAATTAGTTACATCACACGCAAAGGAAACACATTTAGCTTTAAATTTTTTTATTATTTTAGAAACTTTGTCTAGGTCTTTTTGAGTTCTGCTAATAATAATAAGATTAGCTCCAGCCTCAGCTAAAGCTATGGAGCAAGCCATTCCAATGCCTTTTCCTGCTCCAGTAACTAAAGCTGTCTTATTTTTTAAATCAATTTTTTTAAGATACATTTTTATAAAAATATTATTAAATCACTATAAATTAATTCTAAGGCAACTACCACTATTGCTAATAGCCCCAACCAACCAATCCATTTAAATTTTTTAATCCATTTGGATATAACATTAGCCACTGTTGCCATTAGAAGAATGGATAAAATTAAACCAAAGATCAACAAAACATAATGATCTTTAGCTGCTCCTGCTACCCCTAAGACATTATCAAGACTCATACTCACATCAGCAATAATAACTGTTGTAATAGCTTTAAAAAAATTTGGCTTATTGCCTTTAGATTTTTGATGATCTTGAGTTTCGTTTTTAATAACATCTTTATAAAGTTTATACGCGATGTATAGTAATAATAATCCACCTATAAACTTAAGACCATCAATTTGAAGTAAGTAGGCAGTAATTAAAGTAAATATAATTCTTAAAATAATTGCGGCGCCTATACCCCAAAATATAATCTTTTTTCTTGAATCGTGATCAAATTGAGAAGCTACCATTCCAATAATAATTGCATTATCTCCTGCCAGGATGAGGTCAATAAAAACTATTTGAAAAAAAATAATTATTTGTTCAGTCATGATCTGCTATCCTCTATTATCATATCTGAACCTTTCTCAGCAATCATAATAGTTGGTGCATTAGTATTACCAGAAGTAATATTAGGCATTACTGAAGCATCAACAATTCTCAAATTTTGTAAACCATGTACACGCAGTCTATCGTCTACTACAGAATTTTCACTTTTACCCATCTTACAAGTTCCAACAGGATGAAAAATTGTTTGAGCATAATCACTAGCTGCTTTTACTAACTCTTCATCATTTTTTATATGAATACCAGGTCTTAATTCTTCTGGACTATATTTCTTAAAAATATCAGTTTCTAAAACTATTTTTCTTATTAATTTTAATCCATCAGCAGTAACTTTTCTGTCCTCGGGAGTGGAAAGGTAATTCATTTTAATTTTAGGATGATCTCTTGTGTCAGCACTATTAATACTAACTTCCCCCCTGCTGGTAGGTCTTATGTTTGCTACCGTGGGAGTAAAAGCATGAAAGTCATGCAAACTTGATCCTCCTAATTTGTCTGTGCTTATAGGCTGTATATGAAATTGTAGATTTGGAGTTTTTCTAGATGAGTCACTTTTAGCAAAACCACAAAGTTGACTAGCTCCCATTGTCATTGGCCCTCTTCTATAAAGTATATATTCCATACCAATCAGCATTTTGCCAAATATACTATTAATTTTTTTATTTAAAGTTTTAATATTTTTAACCTTATAGACTGGTCTCATCATTAAGTGATCTTGGAGATTTTTACCCACCCCTAAAGAATTATGAATAATATTTATTCCATGATTTTTAAGCTTATAAGGATCTCCAACACCAGAAGCTTGTAAAATGTGTGGTGAACCAATTGATCCAGCAGATAAGATTATTTCTTTTTTTGCTTTTACCTCAATTAAATTATTATCCTTCCAATAAGACAATCCGACAGCTTTAGTGTGTTCAAATTTAATATTTTTTACATGAGCTTTAACTTCGACTTTTAAGTTATTTCTATTTTTAATTGGTCTTAAATAAGCAACTGATGTGCTACATCTCAATCCATTTTTTACTGTTACTTGAAAATAACCACATCCATGATTATCCCCTTTATTAAAATCAACAACTTTTGGAATACCGACTTCTTCGGCTGCGTTCATAAAAACATCTAAAATATCTAATTTAATTCTTTGATCAGAAACTGAAAGTGGGCCACTATCATTGTGAAACTTACTAGAACCATGTTCTTGATTCTCAGCTTTTAAAAAATATGGAAGAACATCGTTCCAGCCCCAACCAATATTTCCTAATTGCTTCCACATGTCATAATCTTGTTCCTGCCCTCTAATGTAAAGCAATCCATTAATAGAAGAGCTGCCCCCAAGAACTTTTCCTCTTGGATAATTAATAGACCGATTATTCATTGATTCATCTTGTTCTGTTTTAAAACACCAATCTGTTTTAGGATTGTGCATAGTTTTGTAATAACCCACAGGAATATGTATCCAAGGGTAGTTATCTTTTCCTCCCGCTTCTATTAGCAAAACTTTATTTGATGTGATAGAGGTTAGTCTGTTTGCTAAAACACATCCAGCCGAACCAGCTCCAACTATAATATAATCAAACTCTTCCATAAGACACAACCTTTAGGTAATTATAGGTTTTTAATTAAATACTTTCTCACAAAAGAAGTTATGTAGCTAGATGTGTTAAAAGTATACATTTTTTCAAATAAATTTCTATAAATAAGGCTTATTTTAACTTGATAAACATTGATCTTTATAGTCAAATTTCATTTTTATTAATTAATAAATAGGGGAATATGAAAAAAATCATATCAATATTTTTAGCTTCAGCTCTTTTAGCAGTATTTTCTGTTACATCAGCAAACGCAGCTAAAACATTAAAATGTCAAACTGTTATCAGTGCAAAAGCTGACGAAGTTGTGATGTTAAAAGACTTTGGTCAAACCGTAACTAATCTTACAGGTGGATCAGTAAAATTTGAAATTCTACCAGCCGGTGCTGTTGTTGGGGTTAAAGAAACTTTAGATGCAGTTGACAAAGGACTGATCGATTGTGGATTTGCTTGGACACATTATTGGTCAGGTGAACATCCAGCGGCTATGTTATTTGGATCTCCAGTAGCAGGCGCGGGAGTGGGAATTGATAACATAGCATTCTTATCATGGTTCCAATACGGTGGTGGTAAACAACTTTACAATCAACTTTGGAAAGAAATGAAAAGAGATGTTCATGGTTTAATGCTTCAACCAGTTGGTCCAGAAGCTCTTGGTTGGTTTAAAGAACCAATTAATAGCATGGATGATTTTAGAAAATATAAGTTTAGAACTCCTCCAGGAATACCAGGACAAACTTATAAAGATATTGGTGTAGCGTCTGTTGCAATGGGTGGTGGAGATATCCTTCCAGCTCTTGAAGCAGGAACTATTGATGCGGCTGAATGGTGTTGTCCTAAGCCTGACATGACTTTCGGTTTTCAAAAAGTTTTAAAACATTATTATTTACAAGGTTTACACCAAGTTGTTGTAAATGCTGACTTGTATATTAATGGAAAAGTGTGGAGAGGCCTGACTGACCATGAAAGATTATCTATGGAAGTTGCTGCTGATGCATCTTTAATTAAAGCTATGAGTTACAGAATTTACGAGAACGGTAAAGCTCTGAAAGAACTTACTACTAAACATGGAGTAATTTTACATGATACTCCAGCTGATTACTTTCCAGCGTATATGGCTGCTGCAAAAGCTGCTCTTGAGAAAAATGCAGCAAAGAATAAGTTCTTTGCTAAAGTATGGCAATCTCAAAAAGACTTTGCTGATATAGCTGTTCCATTCTGGAGTGGTGCTCAAATGTCAAATGCTAAGCTAGGAATGGCTCACGCGGCAACATTAAAATAGTAGTTTTAAAAGTTAAAAATTATTTAGAATAAAGCGGACTTTATGGTCCGCTTTATTTGTTTTGAGGTAGGAAGAAAAAGTTATGAGTGAAGAAATTACAAAATTAGATATTTCAGATGAAATGATCGCAGAACGTCGATCAGGATCTAGCAAAATGCCAGATGATATGCCCAAATGGATGGCATCAACTATTGTTAATATTGATAAGTTTAGCAAAAGGGTAGGTAACATTGTTTGCTGGATAACAATCCCATTAATTTTAGCAATGGTTTATGAAGTTTTAGCAAGAAAACTTTTTACTGCTCCAACTATGTGGGCATATGACATGAGTAGATTTTTATATGGAGCCTTATTTATGCTAGGTGCGGGTTATGCTCTATCAAAGGGCGTACACATTAGAGCTGATTTTTTATATAGAAATTTTAAAATTAAAACACAAGGTATAGTCGATACAAGTTTATATATTTTATTTTATTTCCCAGGACTTTTATTCTTTCTTTATATGACAACAGTATTTGTTGGTGAATCTATAATGAGAGGTGAAAGAGGAATGGATACCGCATGGATGCCATACATGTGGCCTATAAAGTCATGTCTATGGCTTGGTATATTGTTTTTAATTATCCAAGGTGTTGCTGAACTTCTTAAAAGTTACTATGCAGCAACTAGAGGAAAGTGGCCTAATCAATAATGATTGCAGATATAATTAATCCAGCCACTTTAGGTTTTATATTAGTTGCAGTAATGTTGTTTGCTATATTTGTAGGCTTTCCAATTTCTTTTACTTTAATATTTTTAGGTTTTTTCTTTGGTTATTTAGGTTTTGGACCTTTGGTTTTTTATTTAATGACCTTACAGTTTTCGATGGTCATGACCGAGCAAGCTCTTGCAGCGGTTCCTTTATTTGTATTTATGGGAATCATGATGGAGCAAGCTGGTTTAATGGAAAGATTATTTTCATCAGTTCAATTAATGTTAGCTAAAGTAAGAGGCTCTTTATATTATGCAGTTCTTTTTGTGTCTGTAATTTTTGCAGCCGCAACGGGTATTGTAGGTGCATCGGTGACTATACTTGGAATTATGGCTGCAAAATCAATGAACAGATCTGGTTATAACGTAAGGTTAGCAGCAGGAACGATAACAGCTGGAGGAACATTAGGAATTTTAATACCTCCTAGTATCATGCTAGTTGTGATGGGACCAATTATGGAAATCCCAGTTACAGATTTATTTGCTGCTGCGATTATACCAGGAATATTGTTGGCAATGTTATATGCAGCTTATATTACAATTCGTTGTTGGTTAGATCCAAGTTTAGGTCCGACACTTCCAGTAGAAATGCGAGCTACAAGTATGAAAGAAGTTTGGATTGAATTTTTTCTTGGTTTAGTTCCCCCTGCAGCTTTAGTGTTCGCTGCATTAGGAAGCATTTTATTTGGTTTTGCCACACCAACAGAAGCAGCTGGATGCGGAGCGATGGGGGCGTTGCTTCTTTCATTAGCTTATAAAAAATTAACTTTTTCAAAACTACAAGAAGCTTTGATTAAAACTTTAGAAATTACAGCTTTAATTATGGTTTTGGTTGCTGCATCGAACTTCTTTGGATCTGTTTTTTCTAGATTAGGAACTCCGATGGTTTTAACAGAATTTTTATTAGGTTTAGAAGTTAATAAATACTTTATTTTATTCATTGTAATGGCAATGATTTTTTTATTAGGTTGGCCATTAGAATGGGTTCCAATTGTTTTGATTATTATTCCTATAATTCTTCCACTTATAGAAAGTTTAGGATTTAATTTAACTTGGTTTGCTATTCTAGTTGCTGTTAATTTACAAACTGCCTGGCTATCTCCTCCTGTCGCCCTTTCTGCCTATTTTTTAAAAGGTGTTGTACCTGAATGGGATTTAAAAGATATTTATATTGGGATGATGCAATTTATGGTTTTGCAGGTTATAGGTTTAATTTTAATAATAATATTTCCACAAATTGTTTTATGGCTACCAAACTACATTTATGGTCCATAATGGGTAATTTAATAAAAAAAACCCTCTATACCAAAGAAAATTAACTATCTTTTAACTTTTATTTCCTCATTTTTTTTATAAACTAGTTTTAATTAGTACTAATTAAAACAGGGAGATATATATGAGCGTTACTAATAGAGACAAGCGATTATATAATTCAGACTTAGCACCCACTCATGAAAACAAAAAAAACTGGGGTTGGTTTGAAATTTTTAACGTTTGGGCAAACGATGTTCAAAGTTTATTTGGATATACTTTAGCAGCATCATTATTTTTAGCTTCAGGATTAAATGGATGGGCAGTTTTCCTTGCATTAATTTTAGCTGGATTTTTTATAATGTGGTTGGTGAACCTTTCAGGAAAACCTAGTGTAAAACATGGTATTCCTTATCCAGTATTTGCGCGAGCAAGTATGGGAGTTTTTGGGGCAAACTTTCCAGCTATGGCAAGAGGATTAGTCGCAATGTTTTGGTATGGAGCACAAACGTACGCTGCTTCAACTGCAATTGCACTTTTAATTACCGCTATAACAGGATCAAGTGGAAGTGGGGACTTTTTGGGAATGAACAATATAATGTGGATATCATTTATATTTGTTTCACTTTTTCAAGTTTATCTATTCTGGCAAGGAATAGATTTAATTAGAAAATTCCTAAACTTTGCAGGCCCTGCTGTTTATGCAGTTATGATAGTTTTAATGTTGGTTATTTGGTTTAAAGCAGGAGGTGGACTTATATCAGAAGTTGGTACAATTTTTTCTGGTGGATCTGCATCTGGTGGCTTTGAAGGCCTAAGTTCAACAGGAGCTTTCTTAGCGGTATTTGGAACCATGGTTGGTTATTTTGCTGCGGTAGTAATAAATTTTGGGGATTTCTCAAGATTTGTTAGCAATGAAAAAGAAATGAAAAAAGGTAATCTTTACGGTTTGGTTGGTAATATTATTCTTTTCTCATTCATTACATTGATGATTACCGGAGGAACAATTGCTGTATTCGGAGAGTATGTTGCTGAACCTACTGCTATGGTAGGAAGAGTAGACAATATGCTTTTAACGATTATTGCAGCTTTTGCATTCTTTGCAGCCACAGTTGGAATTAACATGGTAGCTAACTTTATTCCTCCAGCCTACGATTTATCAAACCTAATGCCAGGTAAAATTAATTTCCGAACAGGTGGATTAATTACAGCTGGTTGTGGTTTTGTTATCGGTGGATTATGGGTTTCTGTAATTACCAAAATGGGAATGTTCCCTTTTGTAAATACACTTGGAGCAATTTTAGCTCCTGTTTTTGGAATAATGATAAGCGATTATTATCTAATTAAAAAAGAAAGATTAGATGTAAATGACTTATTTAATGCCAAAGGTGGAAAATACTTCTACAGCGGAGGATTTAATCCTAAAGCAATGTATGCTTGGATTATTTCAGGTTATATTGCCGTTGGAACAGTTTGGCCAAGTTTATTAATTTTCGATGTATTAAAAGATTTCTTTGCTAACGCAGGTGGAGGATTTGCATGGATAATTGGTGCAGCTTTAGGAGCTGTAATACATTTGGCAATTTCGCAAAAAAGATAAAAAGTAAATTTTAACTTTGAAAAGCTCGCCGCCTAAAAACGGCGAGTTTTTTTTTAGTATTTAAGTAATACCTCATCTTGATTAAAATTATGTATAATCAGGTTATCTCCACTACCTTGTCTATCGATTACTAAAAAATTAGTATCTTCAGTAGAAATTAAAGGAAAATGCCAAACACCTGGTTTGTAATTTATTCCTTTCTTAGGTGGAACAATAAAAGATTTAATTTTATTAATTTCTGGGAAATGTCCTGGAGGGGCAACAAATGCTAAAAAAGTTGTTTCTATCATCGGTATAAAAGCTTGGCTGCCTAAAGGATGTTTTTCCATCATATCAATTTTCATAGGAAAGTTTCTTTTTAGAGCAGAAAAAATACTTATTATAGTTTTCCCCTCATCTTTTTGAGTATTTATATTAGCTAGATCATCATATCTCTTTGCATAACCAGCATTAATATCAATTGGTTTTATATTTTCTGATGATATTAAATCTCCAAATTCAGAAAAATTTTCCTTTGTAATTTTAATAGGCTTTATAATAGCTTCCATTATTTTGGATCCCCAAATAATCTTATTCTTGATATACCGCCATCTGGAAATATATTAATTTTAACATGATTTATTTTAGTATTTTTCATCAAAGTATTTTGAAAATTATGTTTTTTATGAGCTTCTAGTTTTACTTTACTTAATAAAAATTTCCATTTTTTAGAATTTGCAACAATTGCTTTTGGAGATTTATTTTTATTTATATGTGCAGCCTGTAGAGTGCATGCATCTGGATAATTTCCTTTAAAGTGATGTGTATCGATTTGAATTTTCTTTACTTTTCCTGCGGTAGCACACTTTAGTATTAACCAATCAAAATTTTTTCCTCTACTTCTTCTTGTTTCCCATCCATCTCCCATATTTTTTCCTACACCTGGAGCTAATATGTTTTCAGCTCTACCAAAATGCTCGTTGTTACATGCTATTATAGAAGCGCCATTTAAAACTGACGTGAGGTTAATTATTTTTTTATTAAATTTAACTTTATTAGTATCTATAGATCCATAAACTCTAAGTCTTGCCACACCTCCATCAGGGAAAATATTTAATTTAATATGCGAGAAAACAGTTTTATTTTTTATATTAAATAAGTGATGACTATTTGCTTTTATTTTTTTATTATTTAATATTTTATTCCACTTTATTTTTTTGCTTGGAATATTATTTTTACTAAAACATGCTTCTAAGGAAACATGCATCGGTTGGTTTCCGTTAAAAAAAGATGTATCAACATCCACTTTATAAATTCTTCCTGGCTTTCCAAGTTTTACTATTAAATAGTCGTGACCTTTTTTTCTTTTTCTTCTAGTCTCCCATCCATCCATCCATTTTCCATGTGAATCAAAAACACCTTCTTTAAATATAGGTGGTAGTGGATTTATAATTCTATTAGCCGAAGCAAAAAATTCATCAGTTTTAAAAACAACTTTGGATCCTAGTCTTGGCTGAGCCAAATCAATTAATCCATTTTTAAAAATATATTTATTTTTTTTCATAATAAAACTTAAATACTTGAATAATTTTTTATCCAGTGATTAGCTATATCAATACGTTTGCAAATCCATACATCGTCATGTTTTGATACGTAATCAAGGAATTTTTTTAAAGATTGAATTCTTCCTGGTCTTCCTATTAAGCGACAATGTAAACCTACTGACATCATTTTAGGTTTTGTTTTACCTTCGTTATAAAGTGCATCAAAACTATCTTTTAGGTAAGTGTAGAATTGATCTCCGCTATTAAACCCTTGATTGGTGGCAAACCGCATATCATTATTATCTAAGGTATATGGAATAATTAATTGTTTTTTTTTACCACGCATTTCCCAGTAAGGCAGATCATCACTATAAGAATCGCTATCATAAAGAAAACCACCTTCTTCCATTACCAAATCCCTTGTATTGGGACTGCATCTACCCGTGTACCACCCCAAAGGTCTTTGGCCAAATATTTTTTTAATAGATTGTATTGCTAGTTGCATATGTTTTTTTTCTTTAGCTTTAGTTATATTTTGGTAATCAATCCACCTCCATCCGTGTGATGCAATCTCATAGTTAGATTCTTTTATAGCATTACATATTTCTTGATTTCTTTCTAATGCCATACCTACACCAAAAATGGTTAATGGTATTTTTCTCTCTTGGAATACTTGATGAATTCTCCAAAAACCTCTTCGTGATCCATATTCGTAAAAAGATTCCATATTCACATGTCTTCCTTTTATAGGAAGTGCCCCAACCATTTCTGACAAAAATGTTTCGGAATGACCATCTCCGTGTAAAACGCAATTTTCTGAACCTTCTTCGTAATTTAAAACTATTTGAAGGGCTAATTTTGCGTTATTTGGCCATTTAATTAAGGGTGTTTTTGACCCATAGCCAATCATATTTCTTGGATAATTCTTTTTCATAGAATAAAATATTTATATATTAAATTAAAAAAAGTTTCACAACAATTCATACTTAAAGGTATTTATGGCTATAAAATATTTAAAAAAGGCAGTTAAAACTCCATCTACTGACGATCATAAAACAAGGGAAATAGTTCAAAATATTCTTAACGATATTGAAAAACGAAGAGAAGAGAGTGTTAAAGAAGTAACAAAAAAATTTGATAATTATGAAGGTGAAATAACAGTTTCTAAAGAAAAAATTGAACAAGCTATAAAAAAAGTTGATCAAAAAGTAAAAGATGATGTCCAGTTCGCTTATGAGAGGGTAAGGAAATTCGCTGAACACCAACTTAAAAGCATGAATAATAATTTCGAGGTTGAGCTTTCTGATGGCTTATTTGCTGGACAAAGACTTATTCCGGTTGATACGGCAGGCTGTTATATTCCAGGTGGACGTTATGCTCATATTTCTTCAGCAGTAATGGCAATCACCCCTGCTAAGGTTGCGGGTGTTAAAACTATAATTTGTGCGAGCCCACCAAAGGATACTAATGGAGCAAATGCTGGAATCATCTATGCCGCTAATCTTTGTGGAGCAGATGTTATTTTAAATTTAGGTGGTATAGCGGCAATAGCTTCTATGACATATGGATGTTTTGATAATCCGCCAGTAGATTTTTTAGTTGGTGCAGGAAATCAGTATGTAGCTGAAGCTAAAAGATTAGTTTATGGAAAAGTTGGTATTGATCAATTTGCCGGTCCAACAGAAATTGCAATTATTGCAGACAAATCAGCTGATAAAGAAATAGTTGCAGTCGATATAGTTGGCCAAGCTGAGCATGGATATAATTCACCTGGTTGGTTATTCACTACAGATAAATCTGTTGCTGAATATACAATGAAAAGAGTTCCTGAATTAATTAAAGAATTGCCAGAACTTCCTAGAACAAGTGCTGAAGCTGCATGGAGAGATTATGGAGAAGTAATACTTTGTGATTCAAATGAAGATATGGCTAAAATAAGTGACCAGTATGCATCTGAGCATTTAGAAGTTCATGCAGAAAATTTAGATTGGTGGTTAAACAGATTAAGAAATTATGGATCCTTATTTTTAGGAGAAGAAACAACAGTTGCTTATGGAGATAAATGCTCTGGAACAAATCATATTTTACCCACAAAAGGAGGTGGTAGATATACTGGAGGATTGTTTGTTGGTAAATTTATTAAAACATTAACTTTTCAAAGAATGAGCAAGGAAGCAAATAAAATAGTTGGAGCAACAGCGGCACGTTTAGCAAGAGCTGAGGGAATGGAAGCTCATGCGCGAACAGGGGATATTAGATTGAAAAAGTATGGTCACTCCAGTTAATTATGTACGCGCTTGTTTATACAGGAACTCAAGAATTAGTTTATAGAGAAGAAAAAAATCCTAAAATTATAAATGGAGAAAGCATAGTTAAAGTATCAGCTTCAGGCATTTGTGGTTCTGATATGCACGCTTACCATGGAAATGATAATAGAAGAATACCCCCACTAATATTAGGTCATGAAATAAGTGGTACCATCGATAAAGGAAAGTTTTCTGGAAAGAAAGTTATTCTCAATCCTTTAATCACTTGTGGAAAGTGTGATTACTGCATGAATGACCGAGAACACTTGTGCAATAAAAGAATTATTTTAGGAATGAACAAACCTATAGAACGACAAGGGGGTTTTGCTGAGTACGTATCTATTCCAGATCAAAATATATACGAACTACCAAATACACTAGAAATGAAAGAAGCTCCTATAGCGGAACCTACCGCAGTAGCATTGCATGCTGTGGAACTGGGTGAAAAAGAACTTTCTAAACCTTTAAAAAAATCAAAAGCTTTAGTTATTGGTTGTGGTGCGATTGGATTGCTTAGTGGTCTAATTTTATCTAAGGTTAAAAACTGCAAAGAGATAGTTATTGTAGATTTAAACAAAAAAAGACTAGGGGTATGCTCTAAATATTTAGATGCAAATACAGTACAACCTGATAGCAAATTTATAGTTAGTGATAACTTTGATATAGTTTTTGATACAGTTGGTATGGAAGCAACTAGACAACAAGCTATAAAAGCAATTAAACCAGGAGGAGTTATTATTCATGTAGGTTTAACTCAACCTAGTGGGCAATTTGATTTTAGAAAGGCAACACTTCAAGAAATTACGTTTATAGGCACTTATTGTTACACAAATAAAGATTTTGAAAAAACGTTAAATATTTTAGCTAATAAAAAAATAGGAAGTTTAGACTGGATTGAGTATAGAAAACTTCAGGATGGGGCATCGGCTTTTCAGCAAATACATAATAATACGTGCTCAGCCCCTAAAATAATATTATTAATATAACTGTTATATTCATTTATTTTTTTGAGACAATTTTATCCTTGTATTTTTAAACAAATTCTAGGATAGTAATTTTTATGAATTCAGAATTTTTTATTTTAGGTGGGTATGGAATATTCGTTTGGCCGGCTTTCATTTTTACTTTTTTAAGCTGTTTAACATTATATTTACGAACAAAAAATCAATTACAAATACAAGAAAAAATTTTTTTAAATGAATATAAGCAGCCAAGAATAATAAATATTCAAAAAGTTAAAGAAAAAAAAATTACAAAAGAATCTTTGTCTGGCAGTTTAATTTAAGCCTTTAAATCATTAAAGAAAACCTGATGTTAGGTAAAAAAGCTAAATCAAGAATTTTATTATTTGTTACTTTATTTATTTCATTTGCTTTAGTAATTTTTTTTGTTTTAAGATCCTTAGAGGAAAATGTTGTTTACTTTCTTTCACCCAGCGATGTTTACAATAAATCAGATATTTCTTTAAATGAAACAATTAGAATTGGAGGTTTGGTAAAAATCAACTCTATAAATGAAAAAGAAGAGGTGATAAATTTTATTATTACTGATCTTAAAAATGAGATTGTTGTTTCTTATAGTGGCCTTATTCCAAATTTATTTTCAGAAGGTAAAGGTGTGATTGCTGAGGGCAAGCTAAAAGATAAAAAGTATTTTATTGCTGATAAAATTTTAGCAAAACATGATGAGAATTACATGCCACCAGAAGTTAAGAAAGCTTTAGACCAGTCTAATAATTAGGTAGAATACAATAATGTTTAAAAATTTTTTTCCTAGCAAAATTCTTTCATTAAAAAACAAAACAATTAGTAATTTAGTTTTTTTTCTAACAATAATAACTACCATTGGACTTTTTTACTCTCTAGTTGCTTCTCCACCAGATTATATACAAGGTGATTCTGTGAGAATTATGTATGTACACGTTCCCTCATCTTTTATTGCCATTGGAATTTTTGGAATTATAGGGATGTCTTCAATTATAAATCTAGTTTTTAAAATTAAAATTATGCCATTAATATGTAAAAGCTTAGCCCCTGTTGGTTTAGTGTTTGCTGTGATTTCAATAATAACTGGTTCTCTTTGGGGTAAGCCCACGTGGGGAATATGGTGGGTTTGGGATGCCCGATTAACATCTATGGTAATTTTACTTTTTTTTTATATTGCCTATATTTTAATTTGGAAAGTTGTAAAAAAATTTGAAGAGGCAAACAAAATATCATCTATCATAGCAATTATTGGTTTATTTAACTTACCGATTATAAGGTATTCAGTTGATTGGTGGAACACACTTCATCAACCATCAAGCTTATCATTAACTTCAGCACCCACAATCCATTATACTATGCTTATTCCATTAATAATCATGTTTTTTGTAATGATAATATTCTCATTAATTATTTTTTTAATGAGATACAAAACTGAAATAATGAAATTTAAGTTAAATAATAAAAAAAATATCAAATAATTAAAAGTTGTTAAATTTTTTGTTATGAATAAAAATAAAGAAAACTCCAACCCCAAGAAAAATAAAAGGTAAAAACCAAAGAGCTAAAGTGCTAAACTTAAGAGGTGGTTTAAGAAGAATAAAATCACCATATCTATCTGATAAAAATTTGTATATCTCATCATCATTTTTACCCTTTTTTATTTTGTTTCTAATTAAAACTCTTAAATCTTTAGCTAGAGGAGAATCGGAATCATCAATTGATTGATTTTGGCAGACCATACATCTTATATGTTTAGATATATTTCGAGCCCTTAGCTCTTGTTCATTATTTTCTAGAAATTCATCTGGTTCAACAGACCCAGAACTACCCAACGATAATTGTATTAAAAATAAAATTATAATTATTAAAATTTTTTCTTTTAGCATTATTTTATTTCTTCAATTAATAAACTAATTCGTTTATATGTTTTTTTTGTTATAGGCCCCACATGACGGTATTTAATAATACCCTCTGAATTTATTATGAATGTTTCTGGAATTCCATAAACCCCCCAATCAATTGCGATTTTACCTTTTGCGTCAATGGCAATATTGGAATACGGATTACCCAATTTTTTAAGCCACTTAATTGCTTTTTTAGAATTATCTTTATAGTTTATACCTATTACTTTTAAACCATCAACATTTGAAAATTTTTTAATAAATACATGTTCATCTCTACATGGCTTGCACCATGTAGCAAAAAAATTTACTAAAATAACTTCATCCGCAAATTCTTCGTCAGAAACGAATTTTTTATCATATAATAAAGAATGAGATTCAAATTTTTGTATTTTTTTATTTAATAAAGCTGATGGAATTTCCGATGGATTTCTTTCGATTATTAACAAATAAAAAAATATTAATAAAATGATTGCAAAAAAAATAAATGGTATTTTAAATAAATAATTTCTCATATTTTAATTCTTTTTAGATTAACTTTGGTTGAAACTATTCCACCTAAAAATATTATAAAAGCACCAATCCATATCCAAACCACTAGAGGGTTATAGTAAACTCTTATTGTCCAGCCATCATTTTTATTCCCTTGCCCAAGAACAATATATAAATCTCTTATAATATTTGTGTGTATTGACGCCTCTGATGTAAAACTTTCCGTAATTGGGTAAAATCTATTTTCTGGACTTAATGTTGTGATGAGTTTTTTGTTTTTGTTATATACAGAGAAACTTCCCTTTAGTGCTAAATAGTTCGAACCTCTAACTTCACTAATTTTATTAAACACAATATTATAATTATTAATTTTTATTTCATCACCAACCCGAACTTTAGATATCTTTTCTTTTTGCCAAACACTTGATCCAGTTATTCCCAATATTAGCAGACCAACACCTATATGAGCAATTATCATTCCAAGCGAATAATTAATTTTTTTTCTATAAAAGATAACCAGGTTGTTCGAAATTATCCAAAATGCTAAAATAATTCCTAAAATTCCGATGAGGTTATATGTTTTATATATGGAGAGAAAAAATATGCTTAATGTTATTGTCATAAAGATCCCAGGAAGTATTTTCTTAATTAATTCAGAGTTTTTTTCTTTTCTCCAGGAAAGCATTGGACCCATTCCCATGACAAAAATAGCTGGTATTATTATTGGAATTACAGTTGAGTTATAATAAGGCTCACCAACAGATATTTTATTATTTGTAATAGCTTCAATTAACAAAGGATATATTGTTCCAAGAAGTACAGTGAAACAAGTAATAATCATAAAAATATTATTAACTAAGATAGCGCCCTCTTTGCTAAAAAAAGAAAAATAACTGTTATTAAAATATAATTTCGATTTTGATCCAAATAATATTAATGAATAACATCCTAACAAAGCCATAAATCCTAGAATATAAATTCCTCTTGAAGGGTCCAAAGCAAACGTATGCACGCTGGTTAGTATTCCTGATCTAACAAGAAATGTACCCAATACACTTAGAAGAAAGGTAAGTATTGCTAGTAGCAAAACCCAACCTTGAAGTGATTTTCTCTTTTCAACAACAATAAGTGAGTGAAGCAAAGCAGTTCCTAAAAGCCATGGCATGAATGAAGCGTTTTCAACCGGATCCCAAAACCACCAACCACCCCAACCTAACTCATAATATGCCCATAAGGAACCAAGAGCTATTCCAATAGAAAGAAAAGTCCAAGCCGCCATTACAAATGGCTTCATATAGTTGTGCCAGTCTGTATTTATGTTTTTACTCAAAGATAAAGTCGCAACACTCATAGAAAAGGCAGCAGAAAAACCAACATATCCAATATATAAAAGTGGAGGATGGATAGCTAAAGCAGGATCTTGTAGAATTGGATTAAAACCTAACCCATTTTCTACAGTTGAAATCATTTTTTTAAAAGGATTAGAAGTTAAAATTGTAAACAATATAAAACCTGTTGTTATAAAAGATTGGATTTCTAAAGTTTTTAAAATAAAAGTAGAATTTTTAGTATTGTATAATTTATATATAAAATAATTAAATATAGTTAACACAAGTATCCATAATAACATCGAACCTTCGTGATTGCCCCAGACACCTGAAATTTTATAAATCAATGGTTTAGTGGTATGTGAGTTTTGAAAAACATTAATTAAACTGAAGTCAGAAGTGATATGGGCGTACATCAATAAAAAAAATGAAGTTAAAGATATAATTAATAATCCATTAACACTGATAGAAATAAATTTTAATTTATTAGTTTTTCGTACAAATAAAAATTGAGAAATAGAAAAAAATAGAGATAAACCGAGCGATAAAGTTCCTAAAGATGAAATCATAAGTTAATTAATAATACTAATTTTATAGATTAACCAAGAGCAACTATTGAAGCAGCTATAGAAGCTAACCTTGCTTCAGCTTCATCTGAGCGGCTAGTTATTACAATAGGGGCCTTTCCTCCCAATACAACGCCTGCCGCACAAGCTCCCATGAAATAAATCATCATTTTAACTAGCGCGTTACCAGATTCAACATTAGGCACTAGCATTATATCAACATTTCCAGATACTGTATTTTTAATTTTTTTAATAGCAGCAGATTTTTTTGATACAGAGTTGTCAAAAGCTAATGGGCCAAAAACATCAGCATTAATATTTTCTTCTATAGCTCTTTTGGTAATTAGATCTGCCTCAACAGAACTTGGAACACTTTCTATTATTTCTTCAGTTGCTGACAAGACAGAAACTTTAGGTCTTGAGATTCCGATTTTATTAGCAAAATCTACAGCATTTCTTAAAATATGCATTTTTACCTCTAGCTTGGGTAATACATTTACTACTCCATCGGTAATTATAAAAGGTTTATCATTTTTATCTAAGGTCATATGCCAAACGTGACTTAATCTTTTTTTTCCTATTAGATTTAAATCTCTTTTTAAAACAGCCTTCATCAAAATGTCAGTATGTATGTGACCTTTAACAATAATTTTAACTTTATTTTCACTTGCAAGTTTAGCAGCTATTGGAGCTGTGCTATTTTCATCTTTTTCATCAATAATTTGATATTTAGATATATTCCATTTTAATTTTTCTGCATGTTTTTTAATCTCACTCTCATTACCAATAAATATTGGATTAATTAGATTGTGTTCAACAGCTTTATGAACGGATTCCATTGGAAATATTTCACCCGCGTTAACAATGGCAGCATCTATTGTTCCTGATTTTTTTGCAACATTAATCAAGTTATTAGGACAGACAATTTTTTTATTTGATAACATTATGTATTTACCTCTTCTAATATACCTTTTTTAAAGTTTGTTAAAGAAGCTTTACTATAATTTTTATTTAGATTAACCTTTGTTTTAAAAAAATGACCACAACAAACTACAAATCTATTGCTAGCAAATTAAAATTTGAAGGCAGAGCCTTTATCGATGGCAAATATGCAAATGCCGTTGATGGCAAGAAATTCGATAATATAAACCCAGCAACAGGCGAAACTCTTTGTTCGGTTGCAAGATGCAATCATAAAGATGTTGATATAGCTGTTAAAGCTTCAAGAAAAGCTTTTCACAGTGGGGTATGGTCTAGAAAATCTCCTGAGTTTAGAAAAGATGTTTTATTAAAGTTTGCAGAGTTGTTAAGAAAAAATGGTGAAGAAAATTCAGTTCTCGAATGTGTTGATACAGGAAAATTAATTGGCGATTGTATTAATGAAGTTGCTAATGATGCCCCAATGCATTTTCAGTGGTATGGTGAGTTAATAGATAAAGTTTTTGGTAAAGTTAGTTCTACAGACCCTTCAATAACTAGCTTAATTATAAAAGAGCCAATAGGTGTAGTTGCTGGAGTAGTTCCTTGGAACTTTCCTTTAATGATGGCTGTGTGGAAAGCTGCCCCCGCATTAGCTGCTGGTTGTTCAGTAATAATTAAGCCAGCAGAAGACACTCCACTAACAGCAATTAGAGTTGCGCAAATTGGAAAAGAAGCAGGAATTCCAGATGGTGTTTTTAATGTTGTTCCAGGATTTGGTGACGTTGGCGAAGCATTAGGAAGACACAATGATGTTGATGCAGTTTCTTTTACTGGTTCAACCGAAGTTGGTAGATATTTTATGAAATATTCTGGTGAAAGTAATTTAAAAACCATTGGTCTTGAAATGGGGGGAAAAAGTCCTTTTATTGTTTTAGATGATGCTAAAATAACTGATGATTTAATAGATAATGCTATTAATTCAGCTTTTTGGAATGGTGGGCAAAACTGTTCTGCTAATATGCGTCAGATCATTCATATTAAAGTAAAAGATGAATTTTTAGATAAAGTTTTAAAAAAAGTAAAAAATATTAAGGTTGGAGACCCGTTAGATATAGAGACAAATATGGGATCAATGATATCAAAAAAGCATTTAGCAACAGTTGACGGTTATATTCAAAAAGGAATTGATGAAGGGGCTTCACTTTTAATTGGAGGAGTTTCAACTGGAGATAAAAAAGGTTTTTTTGCTAAACCAACTCTTTTCGATAATTTGAAAGAAGACATGACTATTGCTCAAGATGAAATTTTTGGTCCAGTTCTTGGAGTGCTTACAGTCAATGATGCTGAAGAAGCTTTAAAGATAGCCAGTAATTCAAAATACGGTTTGCATGCCAGTGTCTTTACTCAGGATATTAATAAAGCGTTCCATTTAGCCAAAAGGTTACCGTGTGGAACAGTGTCTGTTAATACTTTTTCTGAAGGAGATATCAAAACTCCTTTTGGAGGATATAAACAATCTGGATCACTAAGTAGAGATCAAGGTACTGAAGCATTAAATCAATACCTGCAGACAAAAACTATTTGGATTAACCACAACTAAACAATGATTAAACCATTCAAAGTAAATGTGCCAAATAGCACATTAGATAATATTTATAACAAAGTAAGAAAATATCCTTGGGAAGATATTTCAAAACTAGAAGGTTGGGAACATGGGACTAATTTTAAATATCTAAAAGAAATATCTCAGTATTGGATTAATGATTTTAGTTGGAAAAATTATGAAAATAAAATAAATAAATTTTCAAATTTTAAAACAAAAGTAGAAAATATAAATATTCATTTTATTCAAGAAAAAGGAAGTGGGAGTAAACCAACTCCTCTTCTTATTCTTCATGGGTGGCCTGGAAGTGTTATTGAGTTTTTTAATATAATAGAACAACTTGCTCACCCAGAAAGATTTGGTGGAAAAGAAGAAGATGCCTTTGATGTTATTGTTCCTTCTCTTCCAGGTTTTGGTTTTTCTGATAGTCCAAAAACACCAATGGGACCAAGAAAAATTGCAAATGTTTTAAATAAACTTATGACTGAGAACTTAGGTTACAAAAATTATATTTCACAAGGTGGAGATTGGGGTGCGACTATTTCAAATTGGCTTGGTTATGATCATCCCAAAACATGTAAAGCTATACATATTAATTGCCTAACTATGCGTCATCCAGAAGGACCTCAAACTAAAGAAGAAAAAGAATGGCAGAACAAATTTGAAGAAGATCAAATAATGCAAAATGGATATAGAATTCAGCAGGCAACTAAACCACAAACGTTAAGTTATGGAATGATAGATAGCCCAGTGGGTATCGCTGCATGGATAATTGAAAAATTTTATTTTTGGTCAGATTTAGAAAATAATGAAATTGAAAGCGTTTATTCTAGAGATGTGCTGTTAGCAAATATAATGGTATATATAATTACAAAAACTTTTAATACTGCTTCATGGATTTATTATGGAAGACGTGAAGAGGGAGGTCGTTTTTTTCCTAAAAATTTTAAAAAAATTAAAATTCCTACAGCTGTAGCAATATTTCCAAAAGAGATGTCGGAGTGGCCCCCAAAGTCATACGTAGATCGTTTGTTTAATATTAAGCGATGGACTTTGATGAAAAAAGGTGGACATTTTGCGGCAATGGAACAACCTGAGCTGCTAATTAATGATATAATAGATTTTTCGAGAATGTTACGCTAGCTAATTAAGAGGCTAATTCTTTTAAGTCTCTTAATATGTTTTTTGGTATAGAAATATCTTTATTTAAATTATTTATATATCTTTTATACTTGCTCTGACCCGGAAAAAGAATTTCTTTTATACCTTTAATTTTAGGTAACTTTTTTACTGTTCTAATATTTTTTTTAATTCTTTTATTGTAGCTATTTCCAACAAAAATATTTGGCTTCATTACAATAAATAAATGACCAATATTTTGTGGACCACTAAAATCATCAAATGGATCTTTAACTTTTCCAGCATGGTTTCCACCTGTAATAACACCACTTAATATATCAACCATCCAAGCTAAACCCGATCCACGAAAACTTGCTATTGGTAATTGAACACCTTCTAATGCTTTTTTAGCATTTGTTGTTGGTTTACCAAATTTATCTAAAGCGACATTTTCAGGAATACTACTCCCTTGTCTTGCTGCTACTCTTATTTTGCCCCTATTAATCATTGATACAGATGTATCTAAAATAAATGGTATCTTTGACCCCGAAGGAGTTCCAAAGCAAATGGGATTTGTACCAAATAAACTTTTCTTAGCACCGTGAGGAGCTATGGCTGGGGGAGCATTAGTAAAACAAAGTGCAGTCAATTTGTTTTTAACTGCTTGCTCTGCATAGAAACTTGATAAACCATAATGACCACTATTTTTAATTCCAACTAAACCGATCCCGGTTTTTTTCGCACTATCAATAGCTTTTTTTATTCCAATATCTGCCGCTACAAAGCCTATAGCGTTATTTGCGTCTATATAAGAAATAGATTTAGAAATGTGTTTAATTTTTATTTTTGGCTGAGGATTAATTAGTTTTTTTTTAATTCTATTGCAATACATTTTTAACCGAGCCAACCCATGAGAAGGTGCACCAACTAATTCTGCCTGCACTATATAATTAGATGAAATTTTTGCATGATTCGTTTTTAAACCATGTTTAATAAAAATATTCCTTACAATTTTGTTTAGTTTGTTTTTGTTCATTTTTTTTATTAATGTTACTACAAAATATTTAAAGTTAGACACATAAATACACTTATTTCGAGTAAAAGCTTTTTAACCGAATCAGGTATAAGTATATTAGAGGTGGTGGCGGGAGACTTAAACCACCTCATCCTAAAACCATCGTATCATTCCCACAATTCCCGCTGAAGCATAAAATATTTGCAATAATAAAATACCTTTATGTCTTCCAAAATAAGACCATAGGCCTATTAATATTGCAGAAATTAATAATAGTATAAAGCCTATGAACTCAGCTCCTATATTCATTGCGACCAATAGCGAATACAAAATTGCAGTAATAACCCCGCTCCATTCAAGAATTTTATTTTTTGAAAACGAAATCATTAACCTTTTCCACGCCAAGGAATAGTTTTGTCAATAATTTTACGAAGAGTAATGTCAAATAGAAGTCCCAACATACCCATTATAAAGATTGTTATCCAAATAACCTCATATTGAAAATATTTTTTTGCAACGTTTTCAACAAACCCTATGCCGGTAGTTCCTGCTAAAAACTCAGCTGCAACTAATGTTCCCCAACACATACCAACAGCGACTCTTACACCAGTTAATATTTCAGGTAGTGAATTTGGAAATATGACGTGTCTTAAAATTTGCCATCTAGAAGCACCCAAAGAATGAGCTGCATGTATTTTTGATAATTGAGTACCTGATGCTCCAGCTCTTGCAGAAATAATCATAATAGACAAAGATACCATAAATAATAAAAATATTTTTCCAACATTATCAATTCCAAATACAGTAATAACTAATGGGGCCCAAGCAAGTGGAGGAACTGGTCTATATAATTCAATCAATGGATCAAAGAACCCTTTGGCAAATCTGTTTAGACCCATAAATAAACCTAAAGGAACACCAAGAATAATTCCAAAAGTTAAACCTAAAAATACTCTTAAAAAAGAGTCCCATATATGTCCTGAAGGCACAGGAATTTTAAATGCTTTAAATTCACCAGTTGCAATGTTTAAGATTTTACTTTTGAGATTTGGTTTTACAGTACCATCTTCACTGTGAACTGGATATTTGCCAGGCAAAATATCTGCTATCCAATCCGGGAAAATAAATCCTACTATTCTACTTACATCCATCATTTCATACCAAATCAGAGGAATATTTTTAAACCCAACACTTGGTTTTAATAAAAGAATAAATTTATTTAAAGTATCAGAAGGTTTGGGTAACCATCTACCAGATCCAGCCTCAAAACAAGCTCGTCCACTATATCCTATATTTCCAGTAGGATATAAAAGTGTAGCCACAAACCTTAAACTTCCTTGTTCTTTTTTTTGGATCTTATCAAACTCAACAATTGATTCTTCTAAGGCTATTAAAGTTTCAGGCGGAAAAATACTAGCATATTCAATCCTTCTTGCTATTTTAAGAATATCTTTTGCAAAGGTTGAGGCAACTTCCTGCGACTCATTTAATTCTGATCTATATTTTTTAACCTCATCTTTTATTTCTTTTATCCAATTTTTGTATTCAGTATTGTGGTTTTTTATTTTAAAAAATTCATCACTAATAAGTATTAATTCTTTTGCAGCTCTGTCGAATTTTAAACCGTTTTTTGATTGAGGAATGGAGGGAATTTCAGCTTTATTATCTAATGCCGTTCCTGACGATCCCCATACACCTTGTTTTTTAACAGCTTCTATTCTTTTGTTTTCTTCTTCAATAGTTTCAGATTCGTAACTTATTTTTTGGATATCTTGTGTTAATTTATTAATTTTTCCAGTTATTTTCTTAATTTCAATTCTAGTTTTTGTTTCTAATAAATTTTCATTAGTTAACAATGGGATTGTATATTCAGTCTTTTTAAGAAGCCTTAAAAGTTTATCTCTACTTTTCTCATCTAAAATTGTTGAATTTTTAATTTTAATTTCGTATTTTTTAATATTTTTTCTCTCAATTTTAATAATAGAAGTACTCTTGAGCTCCCTTTCGTCTATTGGAAACAAATATTTTAATGAACGTAAAGATTCGTTTACTTTTGCAACTTGGCAAAGCTCATTAGCTGATTTTGGGTAAAATGATTTTGCCATGTCCCACGAGTAATAGAGCCATACCAACAATAAAAAACTACTCCCAACAATAACCCAGTGAGTTCCCCCTTTAGCTTTTTCTGGATTTCCAAAAACGGCATCAACTTTTTCAGTTTTAATTAATTTTCTCCCATAAAGTACACAGCCGACAACAGCAAAAATAGTAAAAAATGTTAAAATTCCAGTAATCATATTAAATATCTTTACCCATTATTTCTTCTTCCATATCCCAAATCATGGTTAAGATTTCTTCTCTTTTGTTATTAAAATCCTTATTTTTTTTAATTTCTCTTAAGTCTCCACTTAATCCCATCGAGGCAAAAGGTAGTTTATATTCTTTATGTATACGACCCGGTCTTGGTGCCATTACGTATAATCTTTCTCCAAGCAATAGAGCTTCTTCAACAGAGTGAGTAATTAAAATTATAGTTTTTCCTGTTTCTTTCCAAATTTTAAGAACTAAAGATTGCATTTTTTCTCTAGTTAAAGCATCTAATGCACCTAATGGTTCATCCATTAAAATTAAATCTGGATCATTAATTAGACATCTTGCAAGAGCCACTCTTTGTTGCATCCCTCCAGACAATTGATAGGTTGGAGTATTGCCAAACCCTTTTAATCCTACAATCTCTAACCACTCTTCAACTTTTTGTGCAGTTTTTATTGGGTCCTCTTTTTTCATTCTTAAGCCAAAGTTTACATTTTCAGCTACAGTCAACCATTCAAACAAAGCACCTTGTTGAAAAACCATTCCTCTTTCTACACCAGGACCGTTAATTTCCTTTCCAGCCAAAACAATTGAACCAGACGTAGGCCTCAGAAAGCCTGCAGTAATATTTAATAAAGTTGTTTTTCCGCAACCTGAAGGACCAAGAACTGTTAAAAGCTCTCCTTTTTTAAGAGTAAAATTTAGATCTTTTAATGCGTGAACAGTATCTCCCTTTGGAGTTTTAAAAATCATATTTAGATTTTGGGAAACTAAATCACTCATAGTAATAATTTTGTAATGGGATTTTTATTAAAAAAATAGGCACCAATATATTAGATTGGCGCCTATTTTAAATTTTATCTTACCCTTTAAACTACAAAGGTAAAAAACTAGTATCTACAGCACCTTTTGGAGTACCCATTCCTTTTAGGAATCCATCAAGTGTACCACCTTTTTCCATAGATTTTTTAGTATCTGCAGCATTTAAGAATACAAATCCACCTAATGTGTCTTTCATATCTGCAACAGACATTTCAGCGTCTTTAGCTATAATGTTCATATTGCTTTTACCTGCTGCTAGTCTAGCATTAGCTTCATGAGTTACTTCTATGAAAGTTCTAACCATACCTGGGTTTTCTTTCATAAATTTTGTAGTAACAGATGTAATATCGATACCTTTGATACCTGCATCACGAGCTTCTTGAACTGTTAATAATCTTGTACCAACAGTTAAAGCTGCTTTAATAGAGTTACCACCAAATAGACATGCCATAACAACATCTCCTGCAACTATTGCTGCAGCACCTTCTTCAGGGTCCATTTGAATAACTTCCATTTTACCTTTATCAGCTCCTACAACTTTCATACTTTCATCAAAAACATACTCAGCCATAGTTCCTAGTGGAACTGCAACTTTTTTGCCTTCTAATTCTGAAGCATTAG
>Ga0209709_10000810_pt1 | contig 29457 bp, 27 predicted proteins | sample ArcticOcean_MG_C_2_FD_187435 | JGI IMG/M metagenome (GOLD analysis project Ga0209709, IMG submission 187435) | Marine microbial communities from western Arctic Ocean - ArcticOcean_MG_CB4_136 (SPAdes) (version 2) | ecosystem: Environmental > Aquatic > Marine > Oceanic | place: Arctic Ocean... | reverse complement strand
GGTGGAGGGGGAAAGATTCGAACTTTCGAAGACCGAAGTCAACGGGTTTACAGCCCGCCCCATTTGACCGCTCTGGAACCCCTCCTTTTGGGGAAGTGTCCCCTGTTCAATAAAGCTTCAAACAACAAGCGTTTTATATATTTTTATTATGCAATTGCAACACGAGATTTAGTGTTAAAACATGGTAAAATACGTATAAAACAAGCATAAAATTATGAATAAATCATCTTTTCTCATTGTAGGTCAGCATGCTGTAATCGAAGCTCTTAGAAATCCAAAAAGAAAGGTTTTAAAAGTTTTTTTAACAGAGGAAAGTAAAAAAAATATTCACAGAAAAAATCCTAAAAAAAATGTTCTTGAAGATGTTAAAGTTTATTTTAAATCAAAAAAAGAATTAGATAAATATACTTCAAAAGATCAAATAATGCATGGTGGCTATGTTGCGGAAGTTGAGCATCTAGAACAGCCTGAGTTAAAAGAGTTTATCAAAGCGAAAAATAAATTAACCTTAGTTTGTATTGATGAAGTAACTGACCCTAGAAATATTGGTTCACTAATTAGAAGTGCAGCTTCTTTTAACATTGATGGACTTATAGTTAAGGAAAGGCAATTTCCAAGTGACAGTAAGTTAATGTACAAAGCAGCAAGTGGTTGCATGGAATATTTAAATATATTTGAAGTCTCTAATATAAACTCAACATTAAAAAATTTAAGAGAAAAAAATTTTTGGGTTTATGGTTTTGACACAAGTGGGGAAAAAAACTTTACTGAAGTTAAGTGGGACGGAAAAAATGTTCTTTTATTTGGTTCAGAAGGATTCGGTATGAGAGAACATACCGGTAAATATACTGATTTTTTAGTTAGAATTGACATTAATAAAAATATAGAAAGCTTAAATATCTCTAATAGTGCTGCAATAGTCTTTCATCATCTAAGCTTTTTAAATAAAAAAAATTAAAAATTCATTTTATAAGAAATATTAATATTTCTTCCATTGTCATTAAAGCCAATACTTTTCTGATAATCTTTATCCAGTATATTGTCCATAGATATTTTGAAGTAGTTATTGCTACTCATTTTTTTTTTATAGGATGCGTCAAATACTTGATAGCTATCTAAATGATCATTGCCAGTAGGTATTGAGCTATCAAAAGATTTACCAAAGGATTTTAAGATAATATAAAAAGCATGATTTTTATTATTGTAAGCAAGACTACTTAAAAATTTGTATTCGGGTCTTTTTCTAAGTTCATCAGACGAGTCTCTTATATTGGATTTTAAAAAATTAATTGAGTTTTTGAAAACAACTTTATCATTAATTTTATTTTCAATTGATGCTACATATTGATCGTTAACAACAATATCTTCATTAACCATTTTGTATTTACTGCTACTATAATTTATAAGATTCTCAAATTCTGTTCTATTTATTAAAAAATTGAATATATTTGTTTCATTTATCTTTTTTGTAAATGATAAACTTCTACTTAAATTTGTCTCTGGAACTAACAATGAATCACCAACTAAACCATTATTTAAAGCATAAAAACTAGGTATCTTAAATCCAGTACCTTGACTTAAATCAAATTCACCTATCTTATTAATATAATTGATTGATACTGAATATACTTTGTTATCTTTATAACTTTCAGATTTATTGGCTCTACCAATCAAATTGATAACTATATCTTTATTCAAATTATAATTTAATGAATTATAAATACTAAAAGATTTTCGATCATCTTCGTAACTTGTATATCCAGATCCTTTAAAATCACTTTCGTCTATAGCTTTTTCAAAATTAAACTCTACACCAGTGTCCATTTTATATTTATTACTTATATCAATATGGTAATAATTTTTAATTCTAGAGTTTTTATAAATGGTGTTTGTTATTGTCTTTGGATCAGCAGATCTTACACCTGTTGGAACCAAAGGTTTATTAATATCATCTTTTGAATATAACAAATCATATTGAACAAAGTTTTTTACCTTACTTGAAAAAATTTTATTTGTTTTTAAAGAAAAAAATAAATTTTCAGATGTTTCGTCTTGTAAAGATTTGTTTGCTGAAAAAAGATTTCCACCACTATCATCTGGGAAAAATAAAGCATTTGTAAAAAGTCCACCTATCAATATTTCTTTATTATCAAAATATAATTTGTTTATTAAATTAACATTTTTAAGATTTTCACCCGTGTTTTCATTTTCTTTTTCAAAATAAGATATCTTATTTTTAACGCTAAATTGATCATGATTTTTTTTATTTTCAAAAAAAATTGAATGACTATCGAGTGATTTATTAAAATTAATTATTTGGTCGTCTTTGAAGTAAGCATTACCAAGGTTCAGGTTCATAAAACCTGACATCGCACCTGAGCCCAATGTTTGAGAGCTAGTTCCTGATATAAAATTTATTTGATCAATATTTTCAAATGATAGATCTCTCAAGTTAAAAGATCCACCCCTTGAATTAGCATGATTATTTAATTGAAGTCCATCTAATGAAATTATTGTAAAATTAGGATCACCACCATTAATATTTAAATCTTGATGCCCATAGGCTCCATTTGAGAAATCTACATCTATTTGATTAGAAAAATTAAATATTTTTTGTTTATTTTGAAGATTGATATTATCTAACTCTTTTAAATCAATGTATTGATTTTGTAGATTATTTTTATTTGAAAAATTTTCAAATCCATAAGGTGAAATATATACTACAGGGTGATTGTCAGCGTTGACTTGCAAAATATTAAAAAAAAAATAAAATAAAAATATAATAATGAAATGCATATTTTTTTTTATAACAAAAAAAAAAATAAAACATTGACAAATAGTCTCACTTTTTAAATTGGCTTTTTTAAAATGGCCACATGTCTAAGTAATGTCTGATTTTTTTTAAGATTTTGTAAAAACTACTACCGTGAGTAAAAATTGTATGATTATTTTCATTCATAAATTTCATACCCGTTAGGTTTTTTGTAATCAATGGTCTACTATATATTGATTTTTCATAACTTTTCTGATCTGGTAAAATAATTTCGTAAATTACACCTATGTAAGAAGTTGCTAGTAGTTTATCACCTACTTGAGTTATAGATGTTAAAAAGCCTAAATCATCACCATATGCTAAATTAATTCCAATATTTTTTTTTTTATTAGTATTTAGATACCAAATATTACTGGATACTAAGTCTCCGAAAAAATAATGATTATGCCATATAGAAGATGGATTTTTATAAACTACACCTCCTGTAATAGAATTACCATAGAGTTGTTTTGTTTGAAGAATCATATCATGAAAATATTGAAGGCTTGGCTCAATAAATTTCATTGTTGAATTTTCAAGATTTGCATTGCATAGTTTTGAAGACTTCGCTACATCACTATAATGTTTTTCAAGAATTTTATAAGTTCCCTCATAGCAACTCCACCCAAAATTTAGAAAATTATTAAACTCATCGTACTTAACTATATTGAGTTCTTCTACATATTCGCTACCAACATCGGGTATATAAATATCACCCGTTTCAGAGTCAAAACTAAAAGACCAAGGGTTTCTAAGACCTACAAATAACACCTCGGGTTTTCCTTGGAGTTTTATAAAGGGATTTTCTTTTACAATAGAATAGTTTTTAGTACTATCATTATTAAATGGGTCAATTCTTAAAATTTTTCCGTAAAATTTATTAATATCTTGAGCTTGGTCTGGAGCACGAACATCTCCACTGCATATATACAGATAATTATCGATCGGATTAAATTTTATTGTACCACATACGTGATCATCTAATTCTACAGATACATCATGGAATCTGTCAATAGTTAAAATCTCTACTTCGCTCGAAATTAAAGCTTTTCTTTTTTTGGGGTCATATTTAAATTTAGATATAACCAGTTGATTTTTTTTATTACTATAAGAAACAAAAATTAATTTATCTTTTTCAAAATTTGGTGAAAAGGCAAACCCCATAACGCCTGGTTCCCAGTTATCAGCTACTGTTGTTAAGGATTCTAAGTTTAAAATAGTGTTAATTTTTGGTTCACTGTTTTCATCGTCAAAATTTTGAACTTCAATAATAGCACCAGGCTTGTGCTCTAAAATAAAAATAGAGTTCTCTGAAATAAATTTATTTTCTAAAATTTGAACTGGAGAATTAAGTCCTTCAATTCTTATTTTAACAATTTCTTTTAGATTTTCTGCATAAATTACAGTAAAATTAATAAATATTGAAAATAAAATTATAGTAGTTAAGAAAAGTTTTTTCATTATTAAGCTTAATAGACTATTAAATTAAGATTATAAACATTTATTTAACTTAATGCAGGATTATTATTTTTATTAAATATTAGATTATTTTACAATTTTTTGGTAAATAAATATTTATAAATTTAGTTCCATAGCCATAATATTCGATTGATTTTAATAGGTATAAATTTGGGTTAATTTTAAGTTTCAAATTTATTAAACTTGTATCGTCGACAGCAATTAATATATTGTTTTTATTAATTTCTGAATTTAATTTTTGATAAAAATTATTATCATATTTGTTAAACATTGCTGAAATAAAATCATTTTTAGGCCCAAATGGAATAAAATTTAAAAGTTCAAATTTTTGTTTGAGAATAATTCGATAAAAGACATCGTTAGTTAAATTTGTTGAATAATTAATAAATGAGCAGTTATTTGTAACCATATTAACTGAAGATTCAAATTCATTTAGCTGTTTCCATTCATGCAAAGATAGTTTTTTATATTTCAAAAACTCAATTTTGTTTGAATTATTATAGTGTTTTTCCTCATAAGTTGGAAAAATGGGATTATTTGGCGTTCTAGCAAACTGAATACCGTTAATTAAAAAAATAAGGAATAAAGTGTGTATTAAATACTTATTAACAGGTGATTTTAAATTTTCTATTAAATAAATAAGAACAATCATACCAATAGAGACTCCAGTAAAAAGTTTCTGTACAGACAAAAAGTAAAAATTACTTGAATACAAAATTAAAGACAAAAAGGAAATCCATAACATTGTCATTTTTTTTCCATTGATAATTTTTTCTTTATTAAAAAAAAGGGTGTTGATAATAAAAAATATATTCATTATTATTATTAATAAAAAAAATAACCAATATGGTTCAGTAAAAATTCTAGCTATTGAATTATAAGAGAGCTCTTTAAAGGAAAGAAAACCACAGTCAATTACTCGTAAAAAAAATAAATCTATTTTTGAAGTGCAAAAATATTGAATCGCAAACTTACCTATATCCATATGATCTAAGTATTCTTGAAAAATTAAATTATTTATTAGGTAGAGAAAAAAAAATATTAATGGGATTAAATATCCAAAAATCCAATAAATATTTATAATTTCATTATGAATTAATTTTTTTTTTATTTTTTTAAGAAAAAATAAACAAAGAAAAAATATTAACAATGAAAAAAACAACATAATTGTTAGATTATCTTTTGTTAATCCAGCCAGAGAATAGAAGAAGCCTGATAAAAAAAACAAAAAATTATTTTTAGAGACCAATAAAATATAAAAAGAAATTAAAATGAATAAAAAAAATAAATATTCTGGCCACGGTGTGTCGACAAAAGGATGTAAAAAAAACATCATTAACATAGCAGAAATAGCAATTTTAAAATCAAAAAATTTTTTTATAATCATTCCAAAAACTAAAAATGAAATACCTTTACACAAAGAAATAAAAAAATAAGTGCCATAAATAGAGCTCGAAAATATTTTTATAAAAAAAGAATTAATAATTATAAAAGAAATTCCATAATGTGGAAAAAAATCCTTATATGGAATTTTCCCACTCATAAAATCTTCAGAAATAGAAAAAACTACTCCGTGATGATGGCCATCATATTGATAATTTAATTGATATAATGAAAAAAAAAAAGATACTAAGGGAAGAATAAAAAAAAAAAATTTAATATAATTTAATTTTAATAAAAACCAAATTTGTTTAAGACTCATTATCTATTTTCCAATTTTCAGCTATTTTTTTAATTATTTCATTAAACTTAAGCTTATCTTCATCGGTAGGTTGATATTCTGATAACTTATTAAGATTCAACATCGTATTTTTCATCAAAAATAAAAATAAACGATCTGATTCAATAATTTTTCTTACAGATTGTTGTCCGACTGTAAAGATTGTATTAATAAAAAATATCAAAAATAAAACAATTAAAGTGTATTTAAAAAAAATTTTTTTATAAGATTTCATATTTTGTTATATTACTATTTTGTTATATTTTTTATTTTCTGATAAAACCGTTTTAAGATTATAATCTTTAAATATAATAATAGTCATAGTTATATGTGATGCATATATTTAAAACTATTAACTAGAATAGATGCATTGTTAATTGTTTTATTATAATGATTAATATAAAAAAACAAGTAGCAAAAACATTCATGAACAAAAACACTTAAAAATGATTAATAATATAATTATAAATATACTAAATTAAGTTAATTATGAAAAAAAGAAATTTTATTAAATTGTCTTTTAAATTACCCTTGGTTCTTTCTTTGCCTTACGTATCCTTTTTAAGTTTTTACCAATATAAAAAAAAGATTTATAAAAAAAAATTTTCCAAAATTTGGATATTGGACATTAATGATAATTAATAATCTTGAAGAGATAAAAAATAAAAATTTTTTTGCTATAATAGTTGGTAGTGGTCCAGCTGGAATAAGTATGGCGTTGGGTTTGGAAAAAAAAAAAATAGAATGCTTAATAATTGAAGCTGGTGGGTTAAATTCCAGTACAAAAAATATACCCTACTTAAAAGGAGTATTTATTGGAGACTCTGATTATAATACTTTAGAAAATTCGAGAGGAAGACAGTTTGGTGGTACTGGTAATTACTGGGGCGGAAATTGTAATCCAATTCAAGAAGATGAGTTTAGTGATTGGCCGATAGCAAAAACTGATTTAGACAAATATATCAACGGAGCGAAAAAAATACTAAATATTAAAAAAAAATTTTTTTTAGAGAAATTTAGTGACAACTTAAATTTATATAATTTAGATTGGTCTGATGTAAAGTTTGGAGACAAATATTTTGATCATATTAAAAAATCTAAGTATATTAATTTATCCTTAAATACTGTCTATTTAAGTGGTAATGGAGGTAATGGACAAGTAACATCTATAAATTGTTTTAAAGATAAGAATTATAAGTTAAGAGGTAAAAATTATATTTTATCATGTGGTGGAATTGAAAACTCTAGATTACTTTTGTGGACAAAAAATAATAATCCACAATTATTCAAATACAATTTACCAATAGGTAATTATTATATGGATCATCCATTTCATATGGTTGCAGATGGAATTTTAAATTATAAAAATCTACAATTATACAATCAAAAAAATAATATTAAAAAAGTACCTTTTATTACTTGTGAAAGTTCATATCATTTATCTTCTAATCAAAATTTTATTAAAGAAAAAAAAATTATAAATTCAGGCATTTATATTAGTTTTTTAAAAGCAAATATCTATAACAGTATTTTTAAACAAGTAAGGTGTATGGCCCCAAATTTTATTAAAGAAATTTATGAAAATAAAAGCACTAAAAGTAGCTATCAAATTGAAATACAAATACTTCAAGAACAAGAACCCTTATTTGATAGAAAAATAACTTTAAATAAAAATTCTGACCCTCTAGGAATACCATTACCAGAAGCTCACTGGTGGAAAACAAAATTAGAAAGAACAAGTGCTAGAACAATTACCGAAGAAATAGCAAAAATCTTTTTAAAAAACAATATTGCAAGAATTGGACTTAAGGAATACCTATTCAATGATGAAAATTACGTGACATCTGCTGGCTATCACCAACTTGGTGGAACAAGAATGGGTAGTAGTATTAAAGATTCTGTTGTTGATAAAAACTTAAAAGTTCATGGCATCAATAATTTATTTATAAATGGAAGTTCAGTATTTAGAACTGGAAGTTATACACATCCAACTTACACCATAGTAAAATTGGCTTTAAGATTGTCAGACTATTTAACAAAAGTATAATTTCAATATTTAATCTTATCTAAACAATAAAAAAGGAAATTTTTTATTTTACTTAAAATTTTATTTGATTCGAAATTTTTTAATAAGATAAATAAAATTAAATTTCGGATTTGACATAAAAAGCAAAAAGGATGGGTACAATTTTATACCAATAACTCTTTCAATTATTTTAGAATTAGTCTTTTTAATAAATTTTTCAAAAGTTTTTATAGAATAGTAATTTTTTGGAGTTTTAACATCATTAAAATAATTTCCCAAAAAATCCATAATTCTAATTATTGTGTTTGAAACAGCTCCTTGCTGAAAATGATCTTTTATAAAAACAATTTTTGAAACATCCGCAAGGTTATTTAATATACCTATAATTAACTTTTCTTTTTCAATGCCAATATGATGTATAACATCGTTTATTAAACAAAAATCATATTTTTTTTTATTTTTTTTTATCGAATTAATACTATGAAAGGCAATATTATTTTTTTTATTATTATTTAACTTCTTAAGATCTTTTTTAGAATAAAAATCATAGCAATCTATTGATATTTTTTTTTTATAAAGTTGCATTAAACTTTCATTCACAAAATAAATTACTTTAGGTTGATAGCCAGATCCATAGTCTAAAATTTTAATTTTTTTTTTTTTATTATATTTAATTATTTTTTCTACAATTATAGCACTTAATTTTTTTGATCTAAAATCTCCAATAACTAAATTTCTTAATTTATGTAATAAAATTTTTAGCAATTTTGATAACATTTGATTAGTATTTATTTTTTATAATTGTTAATACTGTTAAAATATATTCTAAATAATCCAATTAATGATTCATAAATTAATTTTAAATTAACGGTACTATCACCCTTTTCTCTATTTATAAAAGTTGTTTTAATATCACTAATTTTAAATTTATTATAATTTAACTCAGCAAGAATTTCAGATAATACTATAAAACCACTTCCGATTTTTCCACAATTTTTAACAACATGTTTTATTGCTTGTTTTGAATAAATTCTATACCCCATTGTGTAATCAGTAACTCCTGCCCTTAATAAAAAATTAGCCAATTTATTTGATAACAAAGAAAATAGTCTTCTTTTTAATGGCCAATTGATAATTTTACTTCCTTTTAAATATCTACTCATTATTAATAAATCTAATTTTTCTTTTTTAAAAAATTTTATATTTTTTGGTAATTCTTTAGGATGGCTTGATAAATCAGTATCCATTTCGACAAATAAATCTATTTTTTTTTCTTTAAGTATTTTTTTCATTCCAAAAATAACAGCAGATCCCCTTCCTGACTTACTTTTTCTTTTAAAATATTTAATATTCTTATATTTAGAAACCTTATTCTTAATTTTATTATTTGATGAGTCATCAATTATCACTATTAAATGATTTTTAAAAATTTTTTTAATCTGCTTTATTAAAATAAATATATTCTCAAACTCATTGTAACAAGGTAAAATAAATCCTATTTTCATAATTTCATTGTATTCATTTTTATATTAAATATTATATAATGAGTTTTTATATATTATATTATGTCCAATTTTTGGGAAAAAAAAAGAGTTTCTATAACTGGAGGTGATGGATTTCTTGGTGGGCATTTAATCAGCTCATTAAAGAAAAAGAAACCAAACAAAATTTCTATTGTGAGTCATTCTGATTATGATTTGGTTAATAATGATGATGTTAAACGCATGTATCATGATCAAAAACCCGACATAGTGTTTCATTTAGCGGCTACTGTGGGTGGTATTGGTATAAACCAGAAAAACCCTGGAAAGTTTTTTTATGAAAATGCTATCATGAATTTACAGGTAATTCATAATGCTCATCTAACAAATGTTAATAAAATAATCTCTATAGGTACAGTATCCGTATATCCAGAAAACTCACCAATTCCATTTAAAGAAAAAAATATTTGGGATGGATACCCACAAGAGGATAATGCACCCTACGGAATAGCAAAAAGAATAATGCACACTCACTCCTTAAGCTATAGAAAACAATATAATTTAAATTCAATTATGGTTATTTTGACTAATTTATATGGGCCTAATGATAATTTTGATAAAGATTCCTCACATGTTGTGGCTGCTTTGATTAGAAGATTCTACGAAGCAAAGAAAAATAATATTGAAGAAGTTGTTGTTTGGGGCAACGGTGATTCAACAAGGGATTTTTGTTATATAGAAGATATTGTAGAAGGAATAATTTTAGCAGCAGAGAATTATAATGAAAGTGAGCCTCTTAATTTAGCTTCAGGTAGAGAGATTGCTATTAAAGAATTAGTTATGATTATAAAAAAACAAATAGATTATAGAGGTAAAATAGTTTGGGACACAAACATGCCTATAGGTCCCGAAAGACGAAACGTAAGTATTGAATTGGCACGTAAAAAAATAAATTTTGATCCAAAATTTTCTTTAGAAGATGGAATTAAAAAAACTGTAGATTCTTATCTAAGTTCGAAAAAATAATAATTACTTTGATCTTAAATCAACATAAGTTTTTTTTTAAATAGGCACTAATAAATTCTTTATTATAAATTACACAATAATTATTAAGATTAATTTTAGATTTGCCTAAAATATGATGTTTATTATTTACTAATATTAAATCAGGATTTTTTAAGTTTTTATCCTTGTAATTTAAAAAAAGATTCCAGAGTCTTTTTTTCTCAAACTCAGGTATAGCAAATTGATGTGAATAAAAAGGTGAAGAATTGAGTATATGTTCTAATGTTTCATTGTTGAAATCCAGTGATCTTTTAAAGGTTGCCGCCGAATGAGCTTGATATTTAAGCCAATAAATTGTTCTAGCGTCCTCATTTATATATCTATATCCAATTTTCTTATTTTCAATAAAATCTTTAAAATCTGAAATCTCAAGATTCAAAAATTTAAGAGACTCAATTAAACTAATATCAGTTAATTCATTTGATCGTGGTGAAAATAAACCATCAAGAACATTAATATCTTTAATATCATTTAACATTGCCCAAGTCATAATTTTTGTATCAAAAGTAAGTAATGATAAATTTTTGATCTTTATATTTTTGGTGGAAAAAATTTTAAATAGTTCATTTGTTTCGTGTCGATAAATATTGTCAATTTTTTTATTAAAATTATTAAATGAATAAATATTGTAAGTTATTAAAATCAAAAATGAAAAAAGAAATAAGTAGATCTTATTATTAAAAAAAGTTTTTTTTATATTGTGTTTTAATAGAATTAAAAAAATCACCCAAAAAAGTAGTATAGTACAAATAACAACTATATTGTTAAAATGATATAATACTGCAACCTTGCTGGATAGTATAATAAACAGCAGAGGTGATAAAATAGAAGAGATAAAAATTATATAAAAAATATTAACAATTTCAAAATCTTTTTTGTAGGACTTTTTTATAAAAATAAAACTAATAGTTAAAAAAATATAAATTATCAATAATTTATAATTAAGTAATTTAGAAAAATAATGTTCTATTAAAAATTTTTTATCTAAAAAACTTGACTCAACTATACCCATTCTTTGTGAAAATGCTTCACTGCCATTAATTAAAAGATAAATAAAGGGAGAAACTATAATTAAAAATATACATATTGAGTAAAATAATTTTAAAAAATTTTTTATATTTACTATGGAAATATTTTTTTTAACCTTGATTAAAATAATTATAAACAGTGAAATAATTTCTACTAAAAATAAAAAATAAAATGATGACAAAGAGAGACCCATTATCAAAGTAAGTTTGATAAGTGTTTTTAGCTTTATCAATGATTCAGAATTAAATACTATTAATTGATATATAAAATAAAATAAAAATAGATTGGCAATTAATGGTCTCGGAAAGCGTAAATTATAAAAGTGTGCAACAAAAGTATTAATTTCACTTATTTCAAAGTAATTAAAATAAGAGGCTGTAAGAGGTGAGGTATAAGTAATAAGAGATAATAATATTGAGTATTCTAAATTAAATTCTAGTTTTTTGAATATTGAGAAAAAAATAAATAAAAAAATAAATATCGATAAAAATTCTAAAAATATAAAACTGGTTATGCCAAAAACTTTAAAGAAAATAGTATGAATTAATATAGCACCATAAGGTATTGGCATTAAGTCTGACTCAGAAGATGTTGTGAGATAAATATTGTTAAAATCAAAGTTAGCTAGTGATTTTACATAATGAAAATACAAAAAGCTATCTTCATAACTATCATTAATAATTTTTATTGATATATCTTCACCTGGAAAATAATAAAAAGAAAGAATCCATTTTAGTGCAAATAAAAAAAATGAAATAATTATTAAAATAATTATCGATTTGTTTAATTTAAAGTCATTAATCATTTATAAGTTATTCTGTATTTTATATAGTATTATGCAAACCTTACGACGAGATCTTTAAAAGTATTTTTTATCTTTAAAATATACAAATTAAAGATAAAAACAATGATATGAAAATTTTTATTCTCTGTGGTGGTTATGGATCAAGATTAGATCATGAGGGACTTTTAAAGGCTAAACCAATGGTAAAAATTGGTCCTAATCCTGTTTTAATCCACATAATGCAAAATTATTTAGATCAAAATTATGATGAATTTGTTTTATGTTTAGGAAATAAAAAAGAAACAATTATTAATTATTTTTTAAAGGATAAAAAAAAAAAAACAAAAATAATTTTTAAAAAGAATAATCACATAAAAATTAAATATAATAATTTGGGCAGATGGATAACTATTGACATGATAGATACTGGTAAAAAAAGCGGTACAGGTGGTAGAATTAAAATGGCTTATAATAAATTAAATCTAAAAAATGATTTTATGATGACTTATGGGGATGGATTGTGCAATGTAAATATTAAAAAATTACTTACCCTTCATAATAATAAAAAATCTTTAATCACACTAACTGCTGTAAGACCAAAACAAAGATATGGAGTTATAAAAATACAAAATAATAAAATTTTATACTTTGATAATGAAAAAAAGAAATCTGACGTTTATATCAATGGTGGTTTCATGGTTGTGTCTAAGAATATTATTAAATATATTAAATCTAAAAAAACGATGTTTGAAAAAGAACCATTAAATAAAATTTTAAAACAAAAAAAATTATATGCTTTTAAACATAATGGTTTTTGGGAGTCCTTAGATACCATTAAAGATAAAATGTTATTAAATTCAATGTATAAAAAAAATAAATTTCTTTGGAAATTCAAAAGGTAAAAATTTGAAAAAAAATAGCTTAAAAAACAAAAAATTTTTTATTACTGGCCATACAGGCTTCAAGGGTTCCTGGTTGTGTATACTTTTAAATCATTTAGGTGCTAGTGTTTATGGCTACTCATTAAAACCTGAAAAAAACTCTCTTTATATTAAGGCTAAAATATTTTCTATTATTAAAAAAAGTATAATTGGAGATATAAGAAATTATAATAAACTATCCAAAGAAATTATCAAAATAAAACCTGATTATATTATACACTTAGCGGCTCAATCACTTGTAGTAAATTCATATACCAAACCAATGTATACATTTGATGTTAATGTTAATGGAACACTTAATATTGTTGATATTTCTAGAAAAATAAAATCTTTAAAAAATACTTTAATTATAACTACTGATAAAGTTTATAATAACAACATTAATAAAAGTTATTCTGAAAATGATAATTTAAAAGGTAAAGATCCGTATAGTGGATCTAAAGTTTGCGCGGAAAATATAGTTTATTCCTATAATGAATCTTTTTTTTCTAAGTTTTTAGTGGCTCGATCAGGAAATGTTGTCGGTGGTGGAGATACTAGTAAAAATAGAATTATTCCTGATATAATTAAATCAATTCAAAATGGTAAAAAACTTGTATTGAGAAATCCTAACAACGTAAGACCTTGGCAGCATGTGATTGAACCACTTTATGGATATTTATTGCTTATATTAAAAAAAAATGCATACAAAGATGGTTATGCTTGGAATTTTGGTCCAAAAGATAAGTATTCTAAGAAAGTTATCAATGTTGTTAAAAAATTTGAAAAATTTTTTTTATTTAATTATATTGTAAAAGATAAATTTAAATTTAAAGAAACAAAAATATTAAACCTCAATAGCAATAAGGCATTAAAAAAACTTAAATGGTCACAAACTTGGAATTTTAACGAAACCATCAATAAGGTTATTGAGTGGGAAAAAATGATAAAAAACAATATAACACCTTTTGATGCATGTATAAATCAAATAAAAAAATATATAAAAACTACTAATAAAAATTGAATATAAAAAATATTATGCAGAAAATTCCTTACGGTAAGAACGTTTATGATAATAAAGAAATAAATGCCGTTCTTAAAACCCTTAAAAAATCAACCCAAATGGGTGCATCAATAAATTCTTTTGAAAAAAAAATTGCAAAATTATTTTCAAAAAAATTTGGTCTTATGGTTAATTCGGGATCATCAGCTTTAATACTTGCTTTAAAAGTTATGAATTTTAAAAAAGGTAGTGAAATTATTACACCCTGTCTTAACTTTGGTACTGCTGTTTCATCGATTATGCTTAGTGGATTTATCCCAGTATTGGTTGATAACGAAATTGATACACTTCAAATTGATATAAAAAAAATTGAACAAAAAATATCTAAAAAAACTAAAGCAATTCTAATACCAAATTTAATTGGAAATATTCCAGATTGGAGAAAATTACATTTAATAGCAAAAAAATATAAATTATTAATTATTGAAGACTCTGCGGATACTCTAGGAGCAAAAATTATGAAAAAACCTACAGGATACTATAGTGATATATCTATAACGAGTTTTTATGGATCACATATAATAAGTTGTGCTGGTAATGGTGGTATGTTTTTAACTAATAATAAAGTTTTTTTAAACAAAGCAAAAGTTCTTCGTAGTTGGGGTAGAATGTCAACTCTTATAAAGGACTCTGAAAATATAAATAAAAGATTAGGAATAAAATTAAAGGGATTTGAGTATGATAAAAAATTTGTTTTTTCTGAGGTTGGATATAATTTTGAACCATCAGAAATGGGTGCATCGTTCGGTTTAGTGCAGCTGCAAAAATTTGGTGGTTTTAGCAAATTAAGAAATAGAAACTTTAAACTACATTCAAATTTTTTTAAGAAGTGGAATGAATTTTTTATAATTCCACGCATTTTAAAGGATGTCTCTACTAACTTTTTGGCTTACCCAATCATATTGAAAAAAAATAACTTATTTGACAGAAAACAGTTACAGGTTTTTCTAGAAAACAATAATGTTCAAACACGACCAATATTCAGTGGAAATATTTTGAGGCATCCTGCATTTGAAAGTTTAATTTCTAATAGAAACAAATTGAATTCATTTAAAAATGCTGACTATATAATGAAATATGGCATTCTTATAGGGTGCCATCAAGGCTTATCAATAACTAATATAAAGTATATTCATTCATTGATAGTATCTTTTATAAAAAAAAATGAAAAAAATTAGCATCATAACTCCAACCTTTAATGAAGTTGATAATATAGAAAAGCTCTGTAAAGAAGTTTCTATACAAATGAAAAAGCTAAACTATGATTACGAACATTTAATTATTGATAACTCTTCCACAGATGGGACCATTGAGTTAATTAAAAAAATTACCAATAATGATAAAAAAGTTAAAGCAATTATTAATTCTAAAAATTTTGGTGACAGACGTTCGCCCATGTATGGTATACTGCAAGCAGATGGTGATGCATGCATAACTATAAGTGCTGACTTTCAAGACCCTATTGATCTTATTCCACAATATATAGAAAAATGGGAAAATGGATCTAAAATTATTTTATCACAAAAAAGTGGTTCTGATGAAAACCAGAACATTTTTTATATTAGAAAAATTTTCTATTTAATCCTTAATAAAATTTCATCAAACAAACTAACAATCAACACTACGGGTACTGGGTTATTTGATAGATCGATAGTAAACCAGTTAAAAAAAATAAAAGATCCAACTCCATATTTAAGAGGTCTTGTTACAGAGTTAACAGATCAGATAGATACTGTAAAATATCATCAACCATTAAGAGAAAAAGGAATTAGTAAAAGTACATTATTTCATCTTTATGATATTGCAATGTTAGGTGTTGTTAAAATGTCAAAAACACCATTAAGAATTGCTACAATAATTGGCTTCATTGCTAGTTTAATTAGTTTTACCGTAGCAATTGTTTATTTGTTTTATAAATTGATATTTTGGGATTCTTTTTCATTAGGCACGGCTCCATTGGTGATAGGTCTTTTTGCATTAAGCTCTATACAAATTTTTATAATTGGATTGGTTGGAGAGTATGTTGGTGTAATTCTTGATCACCAGAGAAACTTACCCTTGGTTATTGAGAAAGAACGAATTAATTTTGATTAAAATTATTTATTTTTAAAAACTATTAAAAATTGACTAAATACTGAAATAACTATTGAAATAAAAATAATTATCCCTTGAGCAATATAAATATTGAAGTAAAATATTTCAATTAACAAATATAATAAGAGAGTACTTATAATAAATATTGAGGTATAGACAAAAAAACTTTTTGCAATCTCTGAAAAAAAATATTTCATTTTTGTTTTAAAAACAAAAAATTTAAAATTTAAAAAAGAAAAAAGTATAGCGAAAAAATTACTACTAATTCCAACTAAAATAATTCCAAATTTATGATAGAGCATTTTGTAAAAAAATATTCCAATAAAATAGCCGAAGATAGTATTAAGAAAACCAATAATAAGAAATTTAGGTAATTTATTTTTTATCATTTATATATTTTTGGTAAATCTTATGAATTGAAATTATATTTTTTGGCATTTTTTTGAACCAATGGTATTGACCAGTCAAAATTTTATCATTATTTGATTTTAAAAATTTAGGAAGTCTTGTTGTTAATGTGCATTTATATAATAAAGATATAAAATGACTTCTATTATATTGATCGAGGTGAATTTCTTTAATGGCAATTGGTTTTTTTTTGAAAATTATTCTAGATTTTAGTTCATGTTTTGCAACTTCAGATATCCTGTGTTTAATTGTTTCTCTTACACGAATAATACCCCCTGGTATATGCCAGCCAGCTTTTATTATTTCGCCTTTTTCTCTCCATGTGAGTAATGTTTCTTTTTTTTTATTTTTAATTAGTAGATCAACATTAATTTGAGGACATATTCTAGTTGTAAATAAAAATATATCTTCAGGTAATCCTTTTTTGGGATTCTTAATTTCATTCTCTAATGATTTAATCTTTTTTTTAATATTTATTTTCATTTATAATTGAAATTTTTTTTTCCCAATATAGGTAGGCAATTTTTTGTAAATTTTTTCTTTTAGGTAGTAAAAACATATTACTTAGGTTTTTAATAGGCTGTATATAAGATTTGTCATTAAAATTATGACGTTTTTTTAATTTAATTTTTTTAGATGGAGTGTAGGAAATAAATTTTTTTTTACTTAAATATATTTTATTACATTTATAAATATATTGGGAATTAAATAATAAATCTTCATTTACGCTTAAATTATTTTTAAATTTAAATTTATTCTTTTTAATAAAATTAATATTATATATTTTTGACCAAACGTGGGTAATAATTGAATTAGCCCTAGGATTTTTTAGATATTTTTGAACCATATTTTTTATCTCTAATCTTTCTATTAGACCCGTAAATCCATAAAATTCACATGGTTTAATTTTAAATTTATCTTTAATTTCATTGTCAAAAATTAGTAAATCTGTTTTTATTTTTAAAAAATTATTTATATTTTTAAATTTACCTGAGACACAATCGTCACCATCGATAAATGAAACCCAATCATTTTTTACATAATTTAATGATGCATTCCTTAATACAGAAATGCCTTTTTTGTAATGTTCATAAATATAAAAATTTTTAAAATTCTTTTCTTTAATTATCTTTTTAATTAGTTTTTTGGAAATTTTATTTTTTGTGTCATTGGCAACTATTAGCTGTAATTTTTGACTAATATTTTTTATACTTTCTAAACACTTAGATAGCTTATGAAAATATTTATCATGTGTTGTTACAATAATTGTTAAATTCATAACTAAAAATCTCAGTTATAAATTTTATATTTTATTGGTTTTCTATTTGGAGTTTGTATAGCGGGTATTATTTCTTTGGCATCAAATGATCTACCATTACAATAGTTACAAGCTGGTATATAATCAATGTCTCTTGTGTATTTTGATATTTCTTCAGGACTTGAATTTAACCTTACGCTATTTTTTGAATCAAATGGTATCCCTTTAAGGCTTTCGGCATTAGCAGCAAATGGACATCTATATAATCTGCCATTCATCGTTGTTAAAAGATTTTTTCCACAACAAGCTTCAAAAAGTTTTTTCATTTCTAAAGTTGATCTTTTAAAATCTTCTATTCGTCCACTATCTGTCCAGTTTTCAGGAACATGTCTTCTTGTGGCTATTTTTAAATCTAGTAGTGTATCATGAACTTTATCAGTATTTTTCGATAGTGAGCCATAATCTGTAAGTGCAAAAACTAATTTTGAATTTCTATATTTTTTTAATCGTTCTGGTTTTAAAGGAATTGTTCCATTTGTATAAATAACACATCTGGTGATTTTTTCATGATTACAAAAATAATCTATAATATCATAAATTTCTTTGTTCATAAATGGTTCGCCTCCAATTAATCTAACTTCAAATATATGTGAAATCTTTTCAGTTAATTCTGCAAATTCATTTACAATTTGGTTATTAGAAAATGTTTTTGGATTAATGTAAAATTGCATTAAATTAGAACAATCTTTACATTTAAGTGAACATTTTTCTGAAAGAACTATGTCAATACTTCTTAAAAAAAATTTATCTTTATTTATGAAGGCTTTATGACATTTTTCTACAGCATATAGTGAATAGTTAATAAAATTTTTATCTTCAACAGACTCATGTGATGTTAAATTTTGCTGAACTTTAATTAACGATCCATCAGCATCATTGCCATCTAAATAAAATCCTAAAGCAACCCACTTATTTTTGGGGAAATTTCTTTTTAAAATAGGTACAACATCCTGAATATCAACTACAGAAACTACAATTAAATCATTTTTAGAAATATTTTTTTTTGCTTCATCAATTTTTATTACACTAATAGAGTTATGTACTCTTCCAGATTTTTTTTCATCAGTATCAATAAAGGCTTTAATTTTCTTTGGTGAGTTATCAGAAAACCATTTTCCAGCTAAGCCAAAACCATAAACGTAAATATTTTCAAAATTGTCAAATTTTATATTTTTAAAATTCATAATAAAAATTTATAATATTAAATATTATTTTAATCATTATAAATAAACCTATTATCTTTTATATTATTAAATGTTTTTTGAATAGCTTCATTTAAATTGATTTTTTGGTGCATTTTAAGTTCTTTTCTGATCTTAAGTGTTGATGGAACGTATGTAGATTTTATAAATGATAAGTTTGACTTTTTATATGATATTTTTTTTTTGTTATTTAAAGTTTTTTTAACTAACTTGGCTAAATTTAATATTGATATTTTATTTTCAGAACCAATATTGTAAATTTCAGAATTTTTACCATTAAAAAATATATGAAATAACCAAACAATTAAATCTGTTACATACATGTATGATCTTATTGATTTACCGTCACTTTTAATTTGAATTGATTTGTTTGAGATTGAATTTTTTAAAAAATTTCCTAATGCGTAATGAATATTTAATGGAAGCAATGGTCCTACAAATGAAAAACATCTGGCAATATTTGTTTTAAAATATTTTTTATTCGATTGTAAATTAATTTGCAATTCTGCAATACGTTTAGCTCGTCCTAAAACATTATTATCATCTTTAATTTGTGTTAATGGAGATGTTTCTAAAAATTTTTTTTTGTTCGATGACTTTATTTGATATACAGCACCTGAGCTTAAATATAAAAATTTTTTACATGAACATTTTTTTGCAAAATTTAAAATATTTTTTGTACCATCAATTATTACACTTGCTTTTTCTAATGGGCTCTGATTTTTAAATGTTTCGTATGCAGATGTAGTGGCTCCATGAATTATATATTCAAATTTTTTCTTTGGAAATTTAAAATTTCTTATATCACCAACATGAAAAAATATAGATTTATCATTACATAATTTATATATTTTGTCTTTCTTAAAACTTTTGTTTCTTGTTAAAACATAGGCTTTAGAATTAAGTTTAAATTTTTTATTTGCAATTACAAAAGTTCTTAAAATCCAATAACCAAAAAAACCTGTGCATCCGGTTAAAAAAATATTTTTATTTTTAAGATTCTTCCAAAGTTTACTTGTGTCTTTGATAATATTCTCAAAATCAGAATTTAAACTATTATTAAATTTATCATATTTATCAAAAGTCATTTTTTAATAAATTTTAGGCAATAACAATTAATGAATTCCACCAATATTCAGCAGCATCATTTAGGTGTGCCCTTTTGTTAAACGTTAGATTGTAGCCATACGGTTCAATATGATAGCACAAATTATCATCATTTAAATTTTTTAATGATGAAAACCATAACAATGGTGGATAGCCTACGTCTCTTCTTAATGTACTAGGACATCCTATCAATGATGAAATAACTTCGTATCCACCAGCTAAAATAAAATTTTCTGGTAAATTATTTATTGTCTCGATTGAAGCTGGAAATGAAAATTCATTTAAATTTAAAAAAAGTAAACCAACGATGTTTTCTTTTTTTAAACGTTCTACAAGGTTTTGATATCTTGCTCCTTCCCAAATTCCAATTTCATTTTTTAGTTTATCTTTACAATGGTTTGTAAAATTATATTCAGGATAAGCATTTTTAAAAGATTTTTCTAAGGCTGGGAGATATATATCTTTTATATTTGTGCCCACATCATCTATTTTTGTTTTTGGTAAAATAAATGGAATTCCAACACTATTAAGTATATTTTTAGTATCAACATTAGAGGATAGATCATTTTTAATTTTATCAATTGAATCCTTAAATTGTTCAAAACTTAAGTCTATATCGCTACACAAGAAATTTTTAATATTTTGATAATTTTCAATTAATGGAATTTTTTTAATTCTCTCTTCTTCTACTGAAAAATATTTTCTTGATTTGGTATAAACTTTGCTTTTAGCAAAAGACGTTACGCATCTTCCATCAGATTCAAAATAATTATTAGACATAAAAAAAAACTGAATATTGATTAAAATAATTGATCTTCATCAGAAAAACCCTCACCCCATGGTACTGGGAGATGAGTTCTTCCTTTAGTTTTTTCTTGGTGAAGTTTTATAAAGCTAGGATCTTCTCCAATAAGACAATCTGGTCTATGTGGGCCAAGCCAAGGGTTTCTCATTCCTCTTGCTAAAACTTCTTTTAAAGAAGTTTTTCTTAAATTTCCTAATGAAAAATCTATGTAAGGGCATGGCGTAACTTCGTTAGTTGAAGTTATTGTAATTATTCCCTTAACTGTAATACAGCCTTTGTGAGAACCATAAGATGGTGTCATATGTGTAAAAACTTTATATTTTTTTTCTAATTCCCTAACATGGTCTGCGTCTTCTTTTGTAATTACAAACTCAGGGTGGTCAGTGGCACTTCCAACTGGTTTGGCATAAGATACATATAGACCAATATCTTTATCATTACAAAACTTGCACATATCTTCAAATTCTTGGGTTTTGCCCCTACCTGCTATTAATACTGTTGATAAAATCAAATTTAAACCAGCTCCTAAAGCTGAATCAATTGCTCTCATAACTTTTTTATAAGAGTGAGGCTTGTTTCTAAAAGAATCGTGATCGGCTTCAATAAAACTATCTAATGATAATTGCACCTTTGAAACACCTATATCTTTTAGGTGTTTTGCTTTTTTGTCATCTAAAAACCAACCATTAGTATCAGAAATTATATAATGTTTATTTGGATCTATGGCAGCTACTACTTCATCAAAATCTTTCATTACCAATGGTTCTCCACCAGTAATTACAAATCTTGCTAAACCAAGTTCATCTGCTTGTTTCGATATATTTCTTATATCGTCCATTGTCATTTGTTCTCTATCTTCTTTGGTTTTTAGGACTTTTTCTAAATGTCTGTCCATATAATATTCTGCTGAACAGTGGGTGCACTGAAAATTACATAAATAACTTTTTTCAATTCTTATAATTGGGCTTATTTCACCCTTCTCTTCCATCGTATTAATATTTGCTAATTTTTTTGCAACATGAGGATATATGGCTGCTAATCCTGCCCTTTTTTTTCTCTCTTCTGGCGTTAAATTTTGTTCTGACACTAAAACTATTTGTTCCTGATGATTCATGCTTTATACGTATCAAAAAAGCCTAAAATTGCAAGTATAAGTTTACTTTCTATTGTAATTCACCTGTTAAGAATTTATAAAAATGTAAATTTAGCTTATTTAAAAAATTATGAAAATCCCCAAAAAATTTTTTGTATTAGAAATGGCAAACAATCACATGGGAGATGTAAAGCATGGATTAAAAATAATTGATGAATTTTACAAAGTAACTAAAAAATTTCCATTTAAATTTGGTTTTAAATTACAATATCGTGATCTAAACACTTTTATACATAAGGATCTGAAACATAGAAATGATATTAAATATATTAAACGTTTTAATGAAACAAAATTAACAAAAAAAGACTTTAGATCTTTGATACTAAAGATGAGAAAAAGGAATTTCATACCGATATGCACACCTTTTGATGAAGCTTCAGTTGATAACATAGTAAAGGATAATTTTGATATAATAAAAGTTGCTAGCTGCTCTTTTAATGATTGGCCATTACTTGAAAAAATATCCAAAACTAACAAACCTATAATAGCGTCAACAGCAGGAGCTACACTTGAAGAAATAGGTAGGGTTGTAAATTTTTTCAGAAATAGAAATAAAGAGTTTGCTCTAATGCATTGTGTAGCTGAATATCCTACCCCATCAAATAAACTTAATTTAAATAGACTAAAATTTTTAGTTAATAAATTTCCAAAAATAAATATTGGCTATTCAACACACGAAGATCCAGCAGATAGTAACATTTTACCTATAGCAATAACAATGGGTGCAAATATTTTTGAAAAACATGTTGGTTATGAAACAGAAAAATATCCATTAAATAGATATTCATCTTCACCTCTCCAGGTAAATAGATGGCTGAAAGCTGCAACAGAAACATATAAAAAAATTGGAGATGAAAATAAAATATTTAATAAAAATGAAAATGAAATCAATAGTCTTACATCATTAAAAAGAGGAGTTTTTTTAAAGAAATCAATAAAAGCTAATAAAAAAATTGAGATAAATGATGTATATTTTGCATTTCCACCTCAAAAGAATCAAATAACTACTGATAAATTCTCAAAGTATTCCCACTTTTTAACTACAAAAAATATATCCAAAGATGGAGCATTAACCAAGGCTAATTCTAAAGTTAATAATACAAGAAAAATAATTGAAAATATTGTTGAAACAACAAAAAAATTATTAAAAAAAAGTAATCAATTTTTAAAAGGACAGTATGATTTTGAAATTTCTCATCATTATGGATTAGAAAAATTTTTTAAATACGGATTGGTAATGCTAACAATTTTAAATAGAGAATATTGTAAAAAAATTCTTATTATTCTTCCTGGCCAGACTCACCCTGAACAATGGCATGTAAAAAAAGAAGAAACATTTCATATTTTATATGGAATAATTAATTTAAAACTCAATGGTAAGTCTAAGGAATATGGAGCTGGATCACTTATAACTATAAAGCCCAAAACTAAACATGAGTTTTCAAGTAAACTTGGTTCTGTTATAGAGGAAATTTCAACAACACATTTTAAAAAAGATTCTTTTTATACTGATAAAAAAATTATGAAAAACTCTAATCGTAAGATTTCAATAACCTATCATTGGGAAAGTTAAAAATTGAAAAAAGAGATAAGAATTTCAGATTATTTAATTCAAAAACTAGTTAAAGCTAAAATTAAACATGTATTTCTCTTACCAGGGGGTGGAAATATGTTCTTAATTGATGCTATAGCCAAATCAAAAAAAATATTTGGTGTACCTTGTCATCATGAACAAAGTGCAGCAATAGCTGCAGAAGCTTATGGACGCATTCAAAATAATATAGGCGTTGCCGTTGTAACCAGTGGACCAGGGTCAACTAATGCTATTACTGGTTTACTTGGTGCCTGGATTGAGTCGGTACCCTTAATAATAATATCAGGACAAATTAAGACAACAGATATAAACAAAAAAATTGACCTAAGACAGCACGGGGTTCAAAGTGTGAATATTGAGAAAATTGTCAAAAGTATAACAAAATTTTCAATTACTCTATCAAAAAAAGATAATTTTGAAAAAGTTTTTGATAAAGCTTTAAACATATGCAAAACAGGAAGGCCAGGTCCTGTATGGATTGATGTGCCGCTAGATATTCAGGCTAAGAAGATTAAAAATAAATTAAGTAGTAAAAAAATATCTTCAATATTTTCAAAAAAAACCTTTAATGAAACAAAAATAAAATATTTAATTTCAAAATCAAAAAGACCTATTTTTTTAATTGGTCATGGATTGAGACTTTCAAATTCAACAAATAAATTTATTAACACATTAAAAAAATTACCTTTTCCAACAGTCTTTACGTGGAATGCTATGGACACACTCCCATTTAATCATAAATTAAATTTTGGACGTCCAGGCGTAGTTGCACAAAGATATTCAAATTTTGTAGTCCAAAACTCTGACTTGGTAATAAGTGTAGGTTGTCGAATTGACAGTATAATTACAGCCTTTAATGAAAAAAATTTTGCTCCCTTTGCTAAAAAAATTATTGTTGACATTGACAATAAGGAACTTAAAAAATTTAATTTCAAAATTGATATGCGTTTAAATATGGATGCAAAAAATTTTATTGCAAAATTAAATAAAATAAATTTTAAAACAAGTAATGAGTTAATTAAATGGACTGAAAAATGTCAATACTGGAAAAAGAATTATTCATTTGAAAAAGAAAAACAAATTAAAAAATATAATAAAATTGACCATTATATGTTAACAAGTATGCTTTCTGATAAAATCCCAGAAAATACTATTATTTGTACAGGAAGTTCTGGTCTTGGTATTGAAGTTTTCTACTCTGTATTTAAAAATAAAAAAAAACAAAGAATTTTTTTAACATCAGGATTAGGTTCGATGGGATATGGACTTCCTGCGGCTATAGGTTCTTGCTTTGCTAATAATAAAAAACCAATGATACTTATTGAGGGGGATGGATCTTTTCAATTAAATATACAAGAATTAGCAGTTTTAAAAAAATTTAATCTACCAATAACAATTATTATTATTAATAATCAGGGATATTGTTCTATTAGAAATACTCAAAAAAACTATTTTAATAAAAGATTTTTAGGAACTGGTCCAAATTCAAATTTAGGATTTCCAAATCTTGAAAAAATATCAAAAGCGTATGGTATTAATTATATGAAAATTACAACTCTAAGTGATTTTAAAAAAAAAATTCCGAATAATATAAAATTAGAAAACAAACCTAAAATTATTGAAGTTAATGTTGAGCCTAATGAAATGTTAAGACCTAAGGTTTCCGCAATACCTCAAAAAAATGGACATATTATTTCAATGCCTTTAGAAGACATGAGTCCATTACTACCTATAGAGTTACTTAAAAAAGAAATGGTTATACCAGTTTCAAATGCATCAATAAAATCTAGGCAGATTTTTAAAAAAAAATGACACTATGAATTTAAATAGAAAAAAATGTGCTGTTTGTAATAACCCGCTAAATGATAAAAGTATAATTAGATTAAATAAAGCACCAAATTCAGCTCAAAATTTTCTTAATAAGAAATTAAAAAATAAAAATAAAAGTGTAGACTTAATTATTAAACAATGTTCTGGCTGTGATTTGGTTCAAACAGTTAACAAGCCTGTCAAATATCATAAAAAGGTTATTAGAGCAGTGGGATTTTCACCTTCTATGATGACTTACAGAATAAATCAATTTAAAAATTTTAAAGATGAATTTAAATTAGGTGGAAAAAAGATAATTGAAATTGGGTGCGGTACTGGAGATTATTTATCCATATTATCAAGAGTTTTTAATAATGCTTATGGCTTAGAATATTCTAAAAAAAAAATTACAACGTCTAACAAAAAAAAATTAAAAATAATAAATAACTATCTAGATAAGAATAAAAAAATTAATAAAAAATATAACTTTGACGCCTTTTTTATTTTCAGTTATTTAGAACATGTGCCGAATATAAATACCTTTCTTAATGGAATAAAATTTAATCTAAATGAAAATGCTGTTGGCATAATTGAAGTTCCTAATTTTGATATGATATTAAAAAAAAGATTATATTCAGAATTTATAATAGATCATTTATATTATTTTACTAAAAAAACACTAATAAGAACTTTAGAACTTAATGGTTTTGAGGTTATAAACGTTAAAAGTATATGGGACGATTATATACTAAGTGCAACAGTATTTAAAAGATCCCCTTTAAAATTAAATAATACAAAAAATTATTTTAAAGAAAATGAAAAAATAATAAAAAAATTTATAAATACAGATAATAAAAAAAATATAGCTGTATGGGGTGCGGGTCATCAATCGTTGACATTAATATCCCAAACAAATATTGTAAAAAGAATTAGATATATAGTTGATTCAGCAATATTTAAGCAAAACAAGATTGCACCAGGTTTAAATGTTAATATTGTTTCACCAAAAATTTTTTTTGATAACAATTTAAAAAAAGTAATAGTCATTGCTGGTGGCTATACAAATGAAATTTGTAGATTAATACGCCTTAAAAATAAAAAAATAAAAATATTATATTTAAAGAATCACAAATTTGCACAATAATATTTAATTCATTATCTTATTTTAGTTAAAAATATAATTGCAGGTATATTTTTTGTTGAATTAAATAACTATCATTATAAAAGATGATTGTGAGGTATAAGCAAAATATGTTAAATAATGAACTAACTAACAAAAATTCAACATATTTCATTGAAAGTACTTTGTTTTTATTCAATTTAAATAAATATATATAAATGATAAAAAAAATTATTTCATATCTTAAAAAGAAACTGGATAGAAAATTATTTTCATTTTTTTTAAAAAAAATAGATGATCTTTCTTTAACAAATTTAGATGAAAGACGAAGAAATTATATATTTAACTATAATTCAAATGATTATAAGGCTGACAAAAATGATTTAATATTCATTCATATTCCAAAGACAGGTGGTGCATCTATTGATGAATATTTACGTATGAATGCAAATAATTATTATATTTTTAAAAAAAAAAGCAATCATAATGCAGTTTCACTTTTATGCTCTCCTGAAGAATACAATTATATAACTTTTCTTAGGGATCCATCAACAAGAGTATTTTCATATTACAACATGTCACTTCAACACAAACATACGCCTGCTCACTCCTTAGCAAAAAAAGGAATTATAAATTTACTCAAATATGACTACCAAGTTAAGAATTTATATTGTCAATATTTCAGCGGGTATCCTGGCGAAACTATAAATGATGAAATTTACAATATTGCTTTAAAAAATCTAAAAAACTTTTTTTACGTGGGTAAATTTGAAAAATTTAGTGAATCATTTAATGAAATGTGTTCAGCTTTAAAAATTGAAAATAAAGAAAGACCTTTTATTAATACATCACTACATGAAAATTTACTTAATGCAGATGATAAAGTATTGATAGAAGGATATAATATGTATGATGTAAAACTTTATAATAATTTTTTTGAAACAATTAAAGATTAATCAATAGATGTTCAAATTTCTCATAGCTAAAGGAATTTCTTTATTCATACTGATAATAAGTAATGACTCTAATGTTGTGTGCCATTTTTCCTAATCTTTAGGCTCACCTTCTGTTTTTTTTATTTTTATTTTAATTCTAAATCTTTATCCTGTACATAGTTTAAATTATATTTTAAAGCTAGCTCAGCTTTACACAATTCAATTCCCATATCAGCAGCATGCTGATGGCTAGATATATATTTATTTCTTATCAAAGTATTGACAATTTCTATTGCTGTTTTACCTGAAACTATTGAAACCATATCATTTATGGGTTTGTTACCTAGTTTTTTAAAAATACAATATCCAACTTTTAATATTTTTTTTTTCGTGTCAATTGCAATTAAAAAATATCCTTTTGGATCCATTACCCAATCGTTAATTTTATGATATTTAGCTTTAATTCTTTTTTTTATTTTTTTATTAATTTTAAAAAATGTGCCTTGTATAGTTTTATTATTTGTCATTTATCATATTTTATTAAATCATTTTTTATCAAATGCAATCAACTTTATTTAAATATTTTTTTATAATTTTTATTTAATATATTTTTGTCTTTTGGATATATTATGTATTTATATTTATTAAATATCTGTAAATGTGCAAATTTTATTTTCATCTAAATCTCTTAAATACGAATAATAACGCCCAGATTTTTCACCTGGTATCGCTTCACTTTTACCACCCAATTTAATCCCAACTTCATAAAATTTATCAACAGTCACTTTTAAATTAGTGACAAAGTATATTTGTATTCCTTTATCAATGACCTTTTTCTCCTTATTAAATAATTTGGTAACATAAAATTCAATATTTTCTGGATTGTTTTTTGGTGCATATCCAACATATTTGTCATCATTATAAACTCTTTTTAAATCTAGCGTATCAAAAGAGAATCGTAAAAATTAATTGCTTCATCAAGATCTGTTGATATCAACAACAAATTTTATCATTTAATATTATTTTTTTTAAATTCATCTTAATTTCTTAATAATATCTAATATTGGATTAAAGATCTTTAATGGTTTTTATGTTTACTTTTAGAAATAATTTTAGTTTAAGGATTGATTCTTAAGGTAAATTACAATAAAAACTGACCAAGTAAAAATATGCCCTTGTAGCTCAGCTGGTAGAGCAATTGATTTGTAATCAATAGGTCCGCGGTTCGACTCCGTGCGGGGGCACCATCACTTTCAAGGTTAACAGTTGGTAACACTCGGTTACTGTTAAACTTAACTACTCCTAGATTATCCCATAACATGGAATCTGTCCACAATCATTGCGACCAGATTGCGACCAACACAAGAGTCAATATTTCTATCGAGTGCTCGTCCTACGGACTCGCACGGTCAATCAAGAAGAGGTACCAGTCAGATCTGCAATTTAGAATCAATTTAAGAGGGTAGACCACCTTTTGCAGTTTTGGAGTCCCTAGAGGTTTACCTATAGAGTTAGTTTTAGACGTTTAGAGTC
>Ga0209709_10000808_pt1 | contig 29490 bp, 26 predicted proteins | sample ArcticOcean_MG_C_2_FD_187435 | JGI IMG/M metagenome (GOLD analysis project Ga0209709, IMG submission 187435) | Marine microbial communities from western Arctic Ocean - ArcticOcean_MG_CB4_136 (SPAdes) (version 2) | ecosystem: Environmental > Aquatic > Marine > Oceanic | place: Arctic Ocean... | reverse complement strand
AGCGTGGATTTAAAATTTTTCTTGATTTAAAACTGCATGACATTCCCAATACTGTCCATGAAACTATATTGGGCTTTGCGGGCTGTAATATTGAGCTACTGACCATTCATCTTTCTGGCGGCAAAAACATGATCACTGCAGCTATTGCTGCAGCGCAAATTATTAAGACCAAGATAATTGGAGTATCTGTTCTGACAAGTCTTAATGATGAAGACTCCTCAGTATTATTTCAAAGCACAACCAGAGATCAGGTTGCCAGACTATTTAAGCTAGCTAATGAAACTGGTATAGACGGAATAGTTTGCTCTCCATTAGAGCTAGATTTAGCTTTAAATATCCTATCTCCTGAGATGCTTAAAATTACCCCAGGTATTCGAGACATCGAGGTTAGCGACGATCAGTCTAGGACTATGACCGCCAATGAAGCCATCAAGCATGGAGCGTCATATTTAGTGATCGGTAGACCTATTTCTAAAGCTTCAAAAATATCCGAAGCTTTAAAATATTTTAATCAATCTATAAATGAATAAAAAAAGAGCACAGCAGATACTTAATGCACTTAAAAGGACATCTAAAATAGTCCTCCATAAGAAAAATTTTACTTTTTCCTATAAATCAGATTTTTTAGAATATAAATCTTATTTAGGCAATTTTTCAACTGAGCAATATCAGCTATTTGATACCTTATTCAATGAGTTAGGGGTTCAAGATTCTATTCACAGTCTTTTGGCAGGAGGCATTGTTAATCAAACTGAAAATAGGCCGGCTCTTCATCATCGATACAGATGCCCTGATCCAACTCCAGAGTTTAATTTTAGAAAGATATGCGCCCCATTGCTTCAGAAAATCAAAAAAGAAAAATATCAAAATATCATCACATTTGGCATTGGTGGTTCTTATGAAGGTCCAAAACTTCTCCAAGAATTCTTATTAAATCCTTCGTCTGACATCAACTACTCTTTTGTATCCGGACCAGACAAACATGAATTCAATGCAATCGTAAAACCCCTTTTGGGCCAAAAGAATTTATATATTTTTGCTTCAAAATCCCTAGCGACTGAGGAGACTCTCTCTTGTCTTAAGTGGCTTGGAAAAAATAGAACTTACAAGAATTCAATGGTTATTACTTCTAACTCTGAGGGTGCAAGAGCTTTAGGATTTGCTGATTCATTAATCGTGCCGTTTCCAGAATCGGTTGGAGGGCGATACTCTATTTGGTCACCTATATCCTTGACAGCTTCTATAGAAAATAACTTTATGGGATTTCTTCAGGGGGGAGGCCTGGCAGATAGCCTAATATCTAGCAGTTCCTTGAATGCAAAAAAATATCAAAAATTAATTAAAACTTTAGCTTTCTCAGATATTTGGTTTAGTAATTTTTGTAATCAAAAAAATAGAGTAGTCTTAACCTATAATTGGCAGCTCAGGTCCTTTGCTAATTATATCCAGCAACTTGAAATGGAGTCCCTTGGTAAGCCTTCTAATGCAGAATCTATTTTTCATGAAACTGGGCAAACAATTTTTGGTGGATTTGGTTCTACGGCACAACATTCATATTTTCAGCTTCTTCATCAAGGCACATCCCAGTGCTCAGCTGACATTATTTATAGTCCGTCTTCTCAGAGCCCACTAACTAATGCACAGGCTCAAGGTCAAGCATCTCTTTTATCCTCTCCTCAAAACCAATCTTCTAATTTATTGGAACTGACCAACGGTAATATTCCAGTGAATTTATTTGTTTTACCAAAATTATCGCTAAAAGAATTAGGGTTTTTGCTAGCAACCTGGGAGCATAGAGTGTTTGTTACAGCTAGTTTGCTGCAGATCAATCCATTTGATCAGTTTGGAGTCGCAGCTGGAAAGAAGGCAGCTAATAAATTTCTGAAAAAATGACGCTTGATCTCAAGCAAGTGCCTGAAACTCCTGGAATTTATAAATTCTTTGCAGACAATAAAATTATTTATATTGGGAAAGCAATTAATCTAAAAAAACGAGTCTCTTCTTACTTTGGATCATCGATCAAAGATCGTAAGACTTCTCAGATCAAGTTATTGACCGATAGAATCGAAACATTTTCAACTCAAACTGAAGCCGAAGCTCTTCTATTAGAGCAGTCTCTGATTAAAGAAAATTTACCTCGTTTTAACATATTACTCCGAGATGATAAGACCTATCCATATATTCATTTTTCGCTGAATCATAAGTTTCCAGGAATTGGCATGAAAAGGTCTAAGCATGCAGTTTCAAAGAATTTTTTTGGCCCATTTATTAGCATGCATGCAGTGAAAGCAACAATTAAAGACATACAAAAGATCTATCAAGTTAGAAACTGCAGTGATAGCACCTTTAGCAATAGGTCTAGGCCATGCATAGAATATCAAATGAGGCGATGTTCTGCTCCATGCGTTAATAAAGTACAGGCAATTGATTATGCATTGGACGTTGAATCTGCTCAAAGCTATATCTCATCATCAGGCAAAAAGGCAAAAAGCTTGCTGATTGATCAAATGGAAAAGCTTGCTCATAAACAGGACTTTGAGCAAGCAAACATTATTAAGCACAGAATAGCTTCTCTCGAGTTATTGCAGCAAGAGCAATCAGTTAATAGCAAAACTTCAAGTGCTGATTTTTTTGCATGCACTTCTAGTCATGGCAAAACTGGCGCATGTATTTTATCCATCAGAGATGGAAAAATTAGAGGCACAAAAACTTACTATTTTAAAGACGATCTTCTTGGAGAAATAGATCGCTTGCTTGAGATTCTAATCTTTACTTATTACCAAAATAAATTTTCATTACCTGAAAAAATTATCTTTACCATGAAATCTAATTATCCAGATCTTATTCAAGAAAGCATTCTTTTAAAATTTAAGAAATCTGTGCGGGTACTTAATAGATTACCATCGGGCTCTAAATCAGTGGCAAAATTAGCTGTTCTGAATGCTAATCAAGTCATTGAAAATAAGATCAAACAATCAGAGAAGTATGGCCATGCAATGAGTAGTCTTGCATCTCAACTTGGACTGAGAACTGATGATATAAAAATTGAAGGTATAGATGTTAGCCATCACTCTGGAAGCCATGCAGTCGCCTCCATAGTGAAGTTTTCTAATCAAGGTGCCGAAAAAAAGCTCTATAAACTTTATAATATTCCTAAGGAATACTCTGGAAATGATGTAGGTTCTTTAACTCATGTTTTAGAGCGAAGATTGCTTCGTCGAGACGAGCATACATTGCCAGATATCTTATTGGTGGATGGGGGTAAGCCTCAGCTAAATGCCGCGCTTAAAGTTTTTTTAACCACTCATTTTAAGTCACCTATAATTTTAAGCATTGTCAAAGGCTTTAATCGTATTCGTGCCACTGAAACAATTCTCTCTGAGCATGGAATAATTGAGTTTCCCTCAAAAAGTGCTGGGTTTCTTTTGCTTCAGCAGGTAAGAGATGAGTCACATAGATTTGCAATCACAAGCAACAGAAAGAAAAAAAATAAAACCATGAGATATTCAGTCTTGGATGATATCTTTGGACTGGGCGCAATTAAAAAGCAAAGTCTCTTAAATCATTTTAAATCTCTAAAGTTTATCAAGAGTGCATCCCTTCAAGAGATCTGTATGGTCGAAGGAATTAGTATTAAACTAGCAGAAGAGATTCAGCGTAAATTAATGAAACTATGAACAATTTTATTCAATTCTTAACCTACTTTAGAATAATTGCAGGTCCAATAATTTTTATTTTAATAGTAATCTCAAATTTTTATGGCTTAGCATTCATTCTATTCGTGCTCGCAAGTTTGTCTGATTACTGGGATGGATATTTAGCACGAAAATATCAGCTAGTTTCTATGATGGGCGAGGTATTGGATCCAATAGCAGATAAAATTTTGATAACTTTTGTTATTATTGCATTGGCTATATCACTTGAAAGTTCTTTTATAGCATTTATCGGCAGTATCATTCTCTCAAGAGAGTTTTGGGTTGCGGCCCTAAGAGACTTTAATGCTCGAAATGGTAATATAAATGCAACCAAAGTTAGCTTTATAGCAAAGCTTAAAACAGCCATACAGTTAATCACTTTGGGTCTATATCTATACGGGCTATTTCTTAATAGCGCTTTATTAATTTTCATAGCTGATATCAGTCTATTGGCAACAATGCTCATCACAATCCAAACTGGCCTGAGCTATTCTATTGCATCTTTTAAAAGGTAAACTAAGAGGAATAGACTGAAAATCTCCCTATTGGGCTGCTAAAATAGCCATACTCTAACTAAAATCCTTTAAAATGCTATGAATGATCAATATTCCTAATACATGATATATTTTGCGATTTCTTCTATGTTCTTTTTAAGATGCAATTACTAGTTTTAGCTGGTGGTTTTGGCTCTCGTCTTAAGTCTGTTGTTTCAAATGTACCCAAGCCTTTGGCTCCAATTAACGGCATACCATTTTTGAGCTTTCAACTTGATAATTGGTGTTCTCAAGGGATCAAAGAATTTATTTTTTTATTGCATTATGAGGCAAACACAATAATAGAGTTTTTAAATGCATGGAATAACCTCGATGCAAACCAAGACATAAAGATGAGATTTGTAATTGAGCATTCACCTTTGGGCACAGGAGGGTCTGTTGCAAATGCAGTGCAAATACTAAATCTTACATCCGACTTTCTAGTTACCAATGCAGATACATGGCTTGGTTCGGGTATTCAAGAGCTTTCTCATGCTTCAGCCCCTGTTATTTCAGTTGTTGAGGTTGCTAATGCCAAAAGGTATGGAACCATTGCCTTTGATAAAAAATTTTCTGTGACAAGGTTTGCAGAAAAAGTTGAGAGTGAAAATTCTGGTTGGATCAACGCTGGACTGAGCCTATTGCATCCTGAAATTTTTACGTCTTGGGATGGCAAGAAGACTTCCTTAGAGGCAGATTATTTTCCAAGTCTTGTGAAGAAAAATTGCTTAATTGCCTTGCCTCTAAAAGATAATTTTATTGATATTGGCATCCCTGAGGACTATCATCGTTTTTGTAAGTGGATAGAAAAAGCTCAACAGGGCCAATTATGAAATTAGATATTTTCTTAATAGATGAAAAATCATCAATTAAAGAAGCTTTAGCTAAGATTGATGTCAATAACCATGGCATTATTTTTTCTCAAAAACGATCGGGTGAAATTATTGGTGTTGCAACTGATGGGGATATTCGAAGAAGTTTGATTGCAGATTTAGATCTAGATAGTCAATTAATCGAATGCATCAACAAAGATTTTTACTGGGAGCATGAGAGCGTATCCAGAGAAACATTGATTAAAAAACTAGATCATAATATTCGTGCGATCCCGCTGTTAGATGACAGCATGAAGTTAGTGGATATTATTACAAAAGACAATCTTCCAGAAATAGAAGAAAGGCCAGTTTATGCACGCTCTAAATCTCCAGTAAGAATTAGTTTTGGTGGAGGAGGATCTGATCTTACTCATTTTTTTTCTGATGGCATTGGAGCTGTTATCAATGCAACAATATCTTTTTATAGTCACGCAACACTTCATATTAGAGACGACTCAAAAATAATTATTAATTCATTGGATTTAAACGCCACTCTTAAGGCCGATAACCTTGAGGGATTATTGAAAGCGCCTGGTGATTTTGGGCTGATCCAAGCAGTTATTAAAACTGTTAACCCAGAGCGTGGCTTTGAGTTAGATTTACACTCAGATTTTCCAATGAGCTCTGGTCTCGGTGGCTCAGCAGTTGTTGCCGCAGCAATTTTAGGTTGCTTTAATGAATTTAGAAAGGATGAATGGAGCCTTCATGAGCTCTCAGAGCTAGCCTACCAAGCTGAGAGATTGCACCAAGGAATTGAGGGAGGATGGCAGGATCAATATGCTACTATTTTCGGAGGCTTTAATTTCATTGAGTTTCAAATGGATCAAAATATTGTTTATCCTCTAAGAATTCCTTTAGACAACCTATCTGAATTAGAAGAAAGTTTAGTTTTGTGTAATACAGGTATTAAGCATGATTCTGGGAATATCCACAAAGATCAGCGCAATCAAATGAAGCAAAAAGACGTACAAGCCGTAGTTCAAAAAAATGTTGAATTATGCTACAAAATTAGAAATCAATTGCTTAGAGGTTCGTTGTTAGAGTTTGGCACATCTTTGAATGATGCTTGGCAGTTAAAAAGAAGACTTAGCAATGCAATTTCCAATACGCATTTAGATGACATATACACAAATGCAATGAGTAATGGCGCAATTGGAGGAAAGTTGCTTGGAGCAGGCGGCGGGGGATTCTTCTTATTTTTTGTTCCACCCTCTAAAAAGCATGACCTACTCTCCCATCTAACAAGCGCAGGCCTTGAGGTAAAACCTTTTAGATTTGAATCAGAAGGCCTTAAGTCTTGGAAAGTAAGGCTTTAAATCAAAATTTTTTGTAAACAGGAAGTAATACATTATGAAGATTAATAATTTTGTTGCCGCCCCAGGCAATGCTTACATTATTGCTGAGATAGGTAACAACCATAATGGCTTATATTCCCTAGCCATTAAGATGATTGATCAAGCTATCTTGGCGGGTGCAAACTGCGTAAAATTTCAAATGAGGACTCTTGATAAGGTTTACAGGAAAAGTGCTATTGAAAGCTCTGGAGAAGATCTTGGGACTGAATATGTGGTTGATCTCTTGAAAAGATTTGAGCTATCAAAAGATGAGCATCGTCAGCTATTTGAATATTGTAATAGTAAAGATATTACTTATTTGTGTACTCCATGGGATAGTAGCAGCCTTGAGTTTTTAGAAGAGATGGGTGTATTAGCCTATAAGGTTGCATCTGCCGATCTAACAAACATACCCCTAATTGAACTGTTGATTCAAACCCGAAAACCTTTAATTTTATCAACAGGCATGAGCACCACTGAAGAAATTCAGTTTACTTCCTCCGTGCTAGATAAAGCCAATACGGAATATGCATTCTTACACTGTAATAGTACCTATCCCGCACCATTGGAGGATATTAACCTCAGTTGGATTGGCGAACTCAAGAAAATACATGCAACTGTCGGTTACTCAGGTCATGAGAGAGGGATATCAGTAACAATAGCAGCCGTGGTAATGGGCATTTCGATTATTGAGCGTCACTTTACCCTTGATAGAAATATGGAGGGACCTGATCATGCTGCAAGCCTCGAGTTTGATGAGTTCTCTAGGCTTGTAGAGGGAGTGCGAGAGGTTGAGGCGGCATTGGGCTCTGCAAATAAAGCAAGACCATTGTCTCAGGGAGAGATGATCAATAGAGAGAATTTAGCTAAAAGTTTAGTTTCCTCTGGGCCACTTAAAAGTGGATTAATCTTAAGTGCAGAAAATATTTCTGTTAAAAGCCCAGGCCAGGGTATTTCTCCTCAGCATTTTTATGAGCTGGTTGGAAAGACTCTATCAAGAGATATGGATGCTGAGGATTTTTTCTATCCTTCTGATATCAGCTCTACAAAAATTCTACCTAGAGAGTACACCTTTAAAAGAGATTGGGGTATTCCAGTGCGATTTCATGATTTTAAAAAATATTATGAAAGCTCAAAACCTGAGTTAGTTGAATTTCATTTATCTTACCAAGATATGCTTCTAGATCCAGCTGACTTTATTGAGAAGGCGCACGAATGTAATTTTGTTGTGCATGCGCCAGAGTTATTTGAGAACAGTGAATTGCTTGATTTGGCCTCTCCTGATTTAGCCTATCGCGAAAGATCAATTAAGAATATGCAAAGAGTGATTGATTTAACCTTAGAGCTAAAAAAATACTTTCCTTCTACCGCTACCCCTATGATAGTTACCAATATTGGCGGCTTTTCTATGGACAAAAATTTTTCTCCTGAAGAGGTTCAGGCTGGCTATGAAATTTTTTCTCAGAGCCTGGAGTTGCTTAATGCAGATGGAGTTGAGATCATCCCCCAGACCATGGCTCCGTATCCATGGCATTTTGGTGGCCAAAGATTTCAAAACCTATTTGTTCACCCTAAAGAAATTATTAAATGGTGTGATAAATTGCAGCTAAGAATGTGCTTCGATATTTCTCATTCAATGTTGACAGCAAATAACTTTGGCTACTGTTTTTATGAATTATGCGAGCAGATAGCTCCTTTAACTGCTCACCTTCATATTGGAGATGCGGAAGGATTAAATGGTGAAGGCTTGCAAATTGGAGAGGGCTCAATTGACTTTGCTAGAACAGGAAAAATTTTGAACTCATTGGCTCCATCAGCTACTTTTATTCCAGAGATTTGGCAGGGACATAAAAATGATGGCGAGGGCTTTTGGAAAGCTCTAGAGCTTCTAGAGAAGGTTCTTTAGGTCTATTGCTAATGAATAGAGCTTTATTTTTAGATAGAGATGGGGTCATTAATCAAGACAATGGTTATACCTTTAAAACATCTGATCTCACAATACTTGATGGAGTTATAGAGGGATTAAAAGCAATAGAGCACCTAAAGTATAAAATTATTATTATTACCAACCAATCCGGAATAGCCAGGGGCCTCTTCAAGGTCAATGAATTCCATGAGTATATGAAAAATCTAACAGATATCTTGGCAGAAAATGGAATTTTAGTGTGCGATTATTTTTATTGCCCTCATCATATTGATGGGGTGGTTGAAGAGCTTGCAATATCATGTGAGTGTAGAAAGCCTGAGCCTGGGATGATCATACAGGCAAAGAAAAAATATAATTTAGACCTTTCGCGATCAATTTTAATCGGGGATAAGGAAACGGATATTATGGCTGGAAGAAATGCGAGCCTGTATGCAAATATTTTAGTGAATGCAGGCGGTGAATGTATAACTTCACATGCTAACAATGTGGTAAAAAATCTTATTGCAGCCTCTGAGATTATCAAGGGATACCAACTCTAATATTGCCTTGGTAATAGAATGGCTCATATAATCTAACTAAATTAAATAAATAAAAAATAATATGAAGATTGCTCGATGCTTGGTAGGCTCAGTGATAAATATAATCAGCGCTTGCAATCTTTTCCAATCAAGACCTGGGAAGAAGAATTTGATATTAATAAATTAAGAGATGATAAAATTACCTAGAAAATATGAAAGAAAACTTTAGCCTTAAAAATAAAGTCATTTTAGTTACAGGTGCTGCTGGATTAATGGGCATGCAGCATTGTGAAGCTATCCTAAGATATGATGGCATTCCAGTTCTTTTGGATAAAAACATGGATCTTTTGGACAAGGCAAAAAAATCTCTAGATAAAAAATTTTCTTCTCATGTAGATATTTTTACGCTGGACATCACATCTGAGAGTGAGGTTAAAGAGTGCTGCAAATTAATCGAAAAGAAATTTAAAAATATTCATGGATTGATTAACAATGCTGCAAATAACCCTAAGGTTGAAAACCCCAGTAGCAATTTTTCTAATGAGCTGCATAATTTTTCTTTAGAGGCATGGAATAATGATTTATCCGTAGGTCTAACAGGTTCGTTTTTATGTACAAAATATTTTGGATACCTTATTTCAAAAAATTCTAATGGCGGCTCTATTATCAACGTATCTTCTGATCTAGGTTTGATAGGGCCCAAGCAACATCTTTATTCTAAAAATAATTTTAAGCCAGTCTCATACTCAGTTGTTAAATCAGGAATCATTGGCCTGACCAGATTTACCGCAACATACTGGGCTGATAAAAATGTTAGGTGTAATGCAATATGCCCGGGGGGCATTGAGAATAACCAACCAGCGGCATTCCTAAAAAAAATTAGCAAAGAAATTCCAATGGGTAGATTAGCGAAGAAAGATGAGTACCAAGGGGTTATTACTTGGATGCTGAGTGACGCCTCTAGTTATTTAAATGGAGCAATTATTCCTATTGATGGCGGAAGAACTGCTTGGTAGTCTCGAGTATATTTATACCAAAAACTCATTTCTTAATAACTGATTAAAACACTACTAATAACTATAATTATAATTTATAATAGATTATATTAATATTTTATTATAAGTAATAAAATATATATAAAATCTGACTGTACTAATGACAAATAGAATAGGTGTGATGCAAGGACGGCTCTTAGCCAAATATCATGGTCGATATCAGGCTCATCCTGTTGGTTATTGGCAAAAGGAATTTCATCTAGCTAAAAATATGGGTCTAGACTGTATCGAGTTTATTCTTGATTTCAATGATGCGGATATCAATCCTTTGCTAAAACCAGGTGGGATAGATGAGATTAAGGCTCTTTCAGAATTAACCGGTGTGGAAGTTAAAACAGTATGTGCTGATTATTTTATGGAAGCCCCTCTTCACTCTGAAGACCAGGCAATTGGAGATCAGAGCCATGAGATTATGGTTCAGTTGCTTCATAATGCTGCGCAATTAGGTGTTACAGATATTGTAATACCGTGCGTCGATAATGCGAGTCTTAATTGTGAGGAGAGCCTTCACCGGTTTGTTAAAAGAATTAGATGTGTTACTCCAGTTGCCGAGCATCTGAGCGTCAACCTAAGTCTAGAGACCGATTTACCACCAGATGCCTTTGTCCAGCTGTTAGATGCTTGCAAGTCTAAACGGGTGACGGTTAATTATGATCTTGGGAATAGCGCAGCTCTAGGCTTCGATCCAGTGGAGGAGTTAAATGCGTATGGACATAGTATTAGTGATATTCACATAAAAGATCGACTTAAGGGCGGCGGGCCGGTATTATTAGGCCAGGGCGCGACCGATTTTGATGCGTTTTTCACAAAACTAAAGGACCTTAATTATTTAGGACCATTTATAATGCAAGCATATAGAGATGATGAAGGAGTTGAAATCTTTAAAAAACAACTGGCTTGGATAAAGCCATATTTAGAAGATTTTGGAATGAATTTTACAAATATTAACTAGGAGAGATTAGATTGGGAACTTCAATTGGACTAAAAAATGGGATCAAAAACAGTAATATTCTTTATGAGCGAGCTAAAAAAGTCATAGGCTCTGGCACTAATACGTTTAGCAGGGCTCCCGGTGTTTTTCCGGATGGCGTCGCCCCGAAGTTTTTAGACAAACAAGATGGTTGTCATACGTGGGATGTTGATGGAAATGAATTTATTGATATGGTCATGGGATGCGGCCCAGTAACACTCGGGCATAATCATCCAGTAATTAATAATGCAATCAAGGCACAATTGGACAAAGGTGGCATTCTATATAGCATGCTGAATCCTCTAGAGGTTGAGGTTGCTGAGAAGTTAATCGACGTTATAGATTGTGCGGAAATGGTTAAGTTTTCTAAAAATGGAAGTGATGTTTGTGCAGCGTCAGTAAAACTGGCAAGGCATATTACTGGAAGGGACATGATTTTTCAGTGGGGATATCATGGGTTCCAGGATTGGTATATTGGAACTACTGACCGTAATGCAGGTATTCCGCAAGCAGTCAGAGATCTTACGCTAAATTTTGACTATGAAGATACAGACAAACTAAGGCAAATGTTCGCCGAACATAAGGGGCAAGTTGCGGCTATTATAATGGAGCCAGTAATTGGTCAGAGACAGGTTTGTGCAAATCGCTCAAGCAATGGATGTGTCAAGTATCCCGAGAAGGCATTTGGTCCGTGCAACAATTGTGCGCAAAAGAAGATTTTGGAAGAAATTAAAGAGATTGCGCATGAAAATGGGGCATTGCTCATCTTTGATGAAATGATCTCAGGTTTCAGATTTTCAATGGGAGGTGCAGGAAAATATTTTGGAGTGACTCCAGATCTTGCTACATTTGGGAAAGGGATTACTAATGGAATGCCTTTAGGGGTTTTAGTCGGGAAAAAAGAATACATGCAGCATTTTGACAAAGTATTCTTATCCTCGACCTATGCACCAGAGGCCCTAACTCTAGCAGCTGCGTCCGCGACTATAGATTTTTATATCGAACACGACGTAATAGATGACTTGTGGAAGAAAGGTGATTTTATCGACCATAGTTTTCAAGAAGTGATAGAAAAATACGATCTTTCAAAAAATGTATCTTTGGCAGGATACTCTGTCAGATTAATGGTTAACACTCACGGTGATGATGGCGTTCAAGATTCAAAATTAGCGTCTTTATATCAGCAGGAAATGTTTAAGAATGGAATTCTTTGTTTCGCTGGCGTTCTCATGTTGTCCTACTCATTGACTGACAAAGACCTCTCCGCATTAGTCAGCGCGTTTGATAAGACCTGCAAGGTCATTAAAGAAGCGGTTGATAGTAAAAACTCGATCGATAGTTTTCTTGAATGCGTCCCTGGAGCGCCTGTTTTTAAGGGTCTTCGAGAACGTAACGCAACATCTAATTAACCTCACATGGGTTTTAGAGATGAAAATCATTAACTTGTATATAGAAGAAGCATGAAAAAAAATGGAAAGGTTGTAGGTATCATTCCTGCTCGTGGAGGCTCTAAAGGAGTTCCTAAGAAAAACATAAGGGAAATTGGCGGATTTCCCATGATAGCTTATTCTATTGTCGCTGCTCAGCTAGTCAAAAATATGGATCGCTGTATTATTTCTACAGACAGCAAAGAGATAGCAGATGTAGCTAGGCAGTATGGTGGGGATGTCCCTTTTATGCGTCCAAGTGAGTTTGCTACTGACTCATCTACCGATATTGAGTACATAAAACATGCTATTGATTGGTATGATGAGAATGAAGGCTATGTGCCGGAGTACTGGGTCTTACTCAGACCTACCACACCTCTTAGAGAGCCGGAAATTATAGAGGATGCTATAAACAAGATTGTTAGTACTCCTGATGCTACTAGCTTAATTTCTATTCATGAATTCGCAGAAACCCCAGGCAAGATGTTCGGTATGCAAGATGGTTTATTGCATGGGCTTTGCCCTATGGATCCGAGACCTGAGTATTTTACTCTTCCTCGTCAGGAGTTTGCGCCGGCTTACTTCGGTAATGGCTACGTAGATATCATCAAATCAAGCACTGTCCTTGACAAAAGTTCATGTTTTGGGTCGCGTATGCTCGGATTTGAAGCCCCTGATACAGGAGAAATTGATATCCCAGATGATATTAGGCGGGTGGAATATTATTTGAGTCAAAGTTCGAGCTCCATATATGAAAAACTGCAAAACATGCGACTTATTTAAGTAAGGTTATCCATGGTTACAGCAAAAGAAGATTTATTACAGTTGTTTCGTCAGCTTGGTTTAAACATCACCGATGATGTAATGGTCCACTCTTCAATGAGATCGCTTGGTTATGTGGTTAACGGCGCTGTTGATGTCATTGATGCCCTTATCACGGTTGTTGGATTGGACGAAGGGACTATATTGATGCCTGCACATACAGGTCAACTGTCTGATCCGTCAGGGTGGTCGAGTCCTCCGTTGGAAAAAGAAAGTATCGCGATTGTAAAAGAAAAAATGAACCTGCTTGACTTAAAGTTAACACCTGTGCGTGGAAGAGGCGTGATTGCCCAGTCTTTTCTAAGTTATGCCGGCGTAAAACGCAGTGATCATCCGCTTAATTCAGTTTCTGCTCTAGGGAAAAGAGCAAGTTTTTATACCAGTTCTCATAGCTTTGATGAACCAGAAGGTTTAGATAGCCCTATTGGAAGATTGTATGAAAACAACGGCAAGGTTTTAGGGATTGGTGTCGGCGTACCTCGATTTACTGCGATACATCTGGCAGAGTACATAGCAGATGTAGCCTACCTTAAAGTAGATAATCCAAGTGTACTATTTAAGCGAGAAAACCAAAAGAATATTTTTAAGAGGATAAAAAAATATCCTGGCGAATCCGATAGGTTCACTAATATCTTGCCAATTCTGAGAAAACAGCAATTAATTACCGAGCTTGAATTTAATGGGCATGTGATGACGAGCCTTTCAATTAAGCCCGCTATCGACTGCATTGTTAATACACTTGATAAGAATCCCTTGTTTTTGATAAGCTAAAATTTGGCTGCGGTTGATTTTTGCTGAAAAAACAAGGTTTTGAAAACTAATTTAAGGAACCCTAAGATGTCTAAATTTACATTTAACTTGACTCCTCGTGATGTGCCCTTAGTCCATACAGATCACAGAACTATAGCGACTAAAATACCAGTGCCCGAGTCACTGTCGTTGCTCGAAGAGATTAAGTTATACGAATCTTCGAATGCGCTGGAGCAACTGCCTGTAGTATGGGATCGTGCTGTGAATCATCAAATTTTTGATGAATGGGGAAATACATGGATCGATTTCACTTCGAGTATTTTTGTAACTAACTCTGGACATGCAAACGAAGAGATTATCGCTAGAATAAATGAGTGTATAGCTAAGCCTCTACTGCATAGTTATTATTATCCGACAAGAATCCGTGCTCAATTTCTGAAGAAACTGCTTGAAATGACACCTGACTACTTGGAGAAAGCGATTCTCCTAAGCGTGGGGACAGAAGCAACGGAAAGGGCCGTCAAAATAGCTCGAATATTTGGTGGAAACACCAAGCAAAGTAAAAATATTATCGTTGGTGGTGATGGAAATTATCATGGTAAAACGCTGGGGGCACAGATGGTTGGCGGTCAGCACGGTGATAAGAGTTGGATTGGCTACACAGATCCGAATATGAGACACATGCCGTTTCCATTCCCTTGGGTTTTAGAGGAATTTGATGGAGATGGTAGGGAGTTATTCCAGCACCATTTAGACAAACTCGAAGCGGATGGAGTGGATCTAAATAATATTGCTGCTTTTTTTGTCGAATCGTTTCAAGGTTGGGGCGCGGTTTTTTATCCTGTTGACTATATTATGGCGATGCGAGAGTGGTCGCGATCAAATAATACCCTTTTGGTATTTGATGAAATTCAAGCTGGCTTTGGCAGGACGGGGAAAATGTTTGCCTATGAGCACTATGGAGTGGACGCAGATTTAGTGATCTGTGGCAAAGGAATTTCTGGAAGTATGCCGTTATCAGCGGTTCTTGGTTCTACTACTCTTATTGAACTTGACGCCGGCTATACAAGTACTCATGGTGGACATCCAGTGTCCTGTGCTGCAGGCTTAGGTAACCTCGAAGCCTTTGAAAATTGTGATTTGATTGCAGAGTCTCAGCGCAAGGGACAGATTATGAGGGATATAATTTACTCATGGAAGGAAAAGTATCCATCAAGAATTGGCAGAATTCTTGGCAATGGTCTGCTGTATGGTGTTTTTATTACTAAGGAAAACTCTGACGAATTAGATTCCGAGTTAACTAATTATATTTGCGAGAGGGCGATGGAGAAGGGAGTATTTTCTATATGCACAGGCAGGGGAACAATTAAAATAGGACCTCCACTAACAATTCCTGATGATGCACTTATCGAGGGGCTCAAAGTTTATGAAGAATGTTTTGATGAGTTGTTTTAGGAGATGATTCGTAATCCAGTTGATTTTTTTAGCTTAAGTAACAAGGTTGTTGTTATAACGGGAGCTGCTGGTCTGCTAGGTCGCAAGATTGATTGAGGGCATTCCTGTGAGACCAGTATTTAGGAAGGTTTCTGATTTTAATTCGTATATTCAAAAAGATAAAATATAAAAGTAAGAGTCCGTAGGTTTTAAAAATATTGTAAACACATGCGGAGTATTCACTACAGATACTGGCATAAGAATTCTTGCTGACACTTGGATTGTTGAGAGCTATTTGATGGAACTAGGTGTCAATTTTGGCTGCTTGTAACTACCTGATAGGATTTACTTACTATGATATCTTTTTGTCATATATAGAAGGACACTATTAAATCTCTTTGGCACCCCTGAGAGACTGGATTATTTCATCATATTTATTTTGATTATCCAATGCCGAGAGAATTAATTTTTTATCTTTCAACCAAGATAATGCTCTTTCGTTAAAGGGATATACGATAGCTTCCTCTTCCAATTCCTCTTGCTCGCTCTCACGCTGGGTACAAATTGGTATGATTCCAGCATTTAAAGACTCACACAAGGTAGTTGATGCCCATCCAATACAAAAACTAGGATGCAGCTGTTGAATCAGCTCAGATCCATCAAATTTATTATTCATGATTTCTCCTCCCACGGACTCTGAGATTATTTTTTGCTGATCTTCAGTCATTGTAGGGTGACATTTATAAAAAGGTTGAATCCCTCTCTGCACAAAAAAATTTGTCATTTCAGACAGAAGCTTTAATTCATTTAGATCTCTATGTGTTCCAAAAAATATAACCTTGTTAGTTTTATTGATGATAGTTGGACTAGCATAAATACTTACTTTTGTTTCTGGAGAAATTTCTTTTATGTGTTCTAAGTCATCTTTTGAATAAACATAAACATGAGCGTACTTCAGAAAGCAATGCTTACTCATTTGAGACATCGCACCATGCTTTAAAAGGTATGTTGTTACGCTTTCTTTGATTGCTGCAGAAGCAAATAGTTCACTCCCTCCACTAAAAAACTTAACATCGTCTTTCGAATCTTTTATATATCTAAAAAGTAATGAAAGGTATGAGAATATCGCAATATTTTTTACAGCATTTGGAAGAATTAAAGAAAGAAATTTTACACTTCTGATTCGGCCTAATAAAACAGATGATTCCCTTGCATTTACCCTTAATTCTTTAAATAGATCTTGAAATGAAATTTGTGTAATTCCTGTGAAAGCTTTTCTATCATACTCATCGAGTATTATGTGCTTGCTCTCAATGCCATCATTGAATATTTTAAAATAATTTTTATGCCGATACTCTAAATCTTCTATATATCCAAACTGAGTACTCCCTATCAGATGATCAATATGCATAAATACATCATTACCTTTTTGAGGTTTCTGGCTTGTGAATAAGGATATTATTCTCAATAACCCAATAAATAAAAAAACTATTTCATAAATGTATTTTACGTAATTTCTAGAAAAAAACTTTAGTGAGTTCTCCTTTGACAATAAAAAATTGTTGACTGGGTTTCCTCCGAGCATCCATTGATGGTTTGCTGAGATAATATCTTCTAGCTTTAATTTCAATTGGTTAGTCTCTTGCGATTGACTTCTCTACGGAAAGACAGACTTCATGACCAATAATAGTATGCATTTCTTGGATCATGGCAGTTTTGGAAGAGGGAGCTATAAATGAATAATCAGCTATATCAACGAGCCTGTTTTCCTTAGAGTTTCCAGTAAACGCTAAAACATGCATTTTTTTTCTTTTAGCCTCCAGCGCTCCCTTGATAATATTTTTACTTGAGCCACTTGTCGAATAGCAAATTAAAATATCATTTTCTTCGCCAAGAGTTTCTATCTGTCGCTCAAAGATCCCTTCAAAACCGAAATCATTAGACCAAGCAGTAATAAAAGAAGTATCAACAGTCAACGCCATAGCCTTAAAACCTTTACGAGGATTATGATGATTTAAAGTTGCGCAGTATTCGGCAGCCATATGTTGACTCTCTGCAGCACTGCCCCCATTACCACAAAATAATAACTTATTTCCATTGTTAAGTGCTTTAAAAATTTCCTTAGAGAATATCTCAATAATATCTTCGAATTCATTTAAATTCTCCAATATGTTGCTTGATCTTTCTCTAAGCCTTTGTTCTATTTTTGACATTTATGCAGCTATCTATTTATTAAAGTTATTTTAAAGAATTATACAGATTTATGACTCATTCCCATTAAATCAGAAGAAGATTATTAACTCTTTTAATCCAATCTGTTCTTTTTGAGATAATCACTAAATTCCCCTAATTAGCACGATAAAAAAATATTTTTTAAGCGTTAATACATTATACTTGGCTTCCTTATAATCCAAGGCTGGATGGCAGAGTGGTTATGCAGCGGCCTGCAAAGCCGTTTACGCCGGTTCGATTCCGGCTTCAGCCTCCATATTATATAAATCTATTAACTGGTATTTGCTAAACGCTGTCTCTTATAATTTCTTGGTATGAAAAAGGCCCTTCAACTCTGCCATCATTGACTCTAAAAATCTTATTACATTCTTTTAAGGTAGAAATTCTATGTGCAATTGATATGATTGTTTTTTGATTTCTGAGCGTCATTAACTCCTTGATTACAGCGGCCTCAGTTTCACTATCAAGCGCCGATGTGGATTCATCCAAAAGCAAAACATCTCTTTTATTAAATATTGCTCTTGCAATAGATACTCTTTGTTTTTGACCACCAGATAGCTTGACTCCTTTGTCACCTATATCAGTGTTTAGGCCATTATCAAGATCTTCTAAAATTGGAGTAAGTCTAGATAATTTTAATGCTTCCTCAAGTTCTCCATCTTCAATTTCATCTTTGCTCAAGGTAATATTTTCTTTAAGGGTACCATTTATTAAAAATATATCTTGAGGCAAGTATGCGCAGTGCGAGAGCCAGCCTGAGATATCTTTGTGGGCATCATCAGCATTAAATTGCAAAATACCCTTTGATGGTTTTAGGAAGCCAAGAATAATATCAACTAAAGTAGTTTTTCCAGCCCCAGAGGGGCCAATCAGACCTATAAAATCGCCTTGATTAATCTCTAAGTTCACATTAATAATTGAGGGTTTAGATGAGTTTGGATAAGTATATGAAATATTTTCTAACTTAAGCTGATTAAAGACGTCTTTTGATTTGCTAGAAGCATTCTTTTTAAATGTCTTTAAATCTACATTGATATCGACACCCTTATCTTTCATGATCTTAGCCAGAAGCATGATGGATTCTCTGCCAAATACTATAGAGTTTACAGCGGCTTGTAATTGACTTATCAACGGTGTAATTCTGATCATCGCTGCAGCAAAAATACTAAGAATTGACAGTGCTCCAGCTAAATCTTTATCTAATGAAACATTAATAGCAATAATAAACACAATAAAACCAATTAGGGCAACCTCCAAAATACCTCTAGGAAGAATAGTGAATATATTAAGTCGCACTCCACCTTTTGCAATTTCGTTTGCTGAGCTGCTTACAGAGTCAATAAAAAAAGCTTCTTTTCCTAGGGTTTTAATCTCCCTTATACCCTCCGCAGCTTCTTGGGTTCCCCGAACTAGGTTAGCTGATCCTTTGGTGAAGGCTCTACCAATTGAATCTAGCCTCCTGGTGAACGCAAGATTGTATGCATAAAATATTATTATCATCATCAAAAGAAGCATAGCTACAGTGCTAATGCTTACAATTGCCAACATTATTAAAGCTGCAAGAATTACTAAGATGCTACTAAATCCTTGCAGCCCTCCAACTACTGCTTCTTTGTACATAGTTGAATATGTAACAATTGATGCCAAGCTTTCAGCACTTTTGCTAAGTATGAACGCTTCATAATCTTGATGAAGGAATCCATTAATCATTATTTTTTGAATTTTAGCTTGCTCAAAATATGCAAAGTTAAAAATTATATTATTAACAAATATTACTAAACAAAACTTTACTAAGAAAGTAATAAATAAACCATAGCCTATGAAGAGTATGGTCTCCTCATGATTAAAATTATTTAAGAAACTGATTATCGGAAGAATTTCTTGAACTTTTGTTATAAATAGAGGATCAAGTATTATGGCTACATAACCACCTATAAGTCCCATTCCAAGAAGATCAACCAGAGAAGAAAGTAGAAAAATTGCAACTAAGGGCAGAAGACGCTTTGACTTATTTCCAAGCAGAAATTTTACACTTTCAATATAAGTCATTTTGTGGAGTCTATTAGATAGTTAAGAAAAAAAAATAATCTATTCCCATACTTTCCAAGGGGCATTATCTGAAGCATAGAGGCCGTTCAGGTATTGTTTTTCAGCTAGCGTATCCATGGGCTGCCAAAATCCTGAATGTCTAAAAGCTGCTAATTCATTGTTATTTGTAATTGCTCGAATCGGCTCTTCTTCCCATGAAATCTGATCATGCTCAATATAATCAATTACCCTTGGGTTGAGTATAAAAAAGCCTCCATTAATCCAGGTAGTTCCATGCTGAGGTTTTTCATTAAAGTTAACTACCTCTTCAGCGTCGTTGATATCAAGCATTCCAAATCGCCCCGGAGGGTTTACCGCAGTAACGGTTGCTAATTTTCCATGAGATCCATGAAACTTCACTAGAGAATCAATCTCTACATTTCCCAGACCATCACCATAGGTAAATAAGAAGGGCTCCTTTGGGTCTAGGAATTCTTTAATTCTTTTTAGCCTTCCCCCTGTGAGAGTAGCTGCACCCGTGTCTACGCATGTAACATTCCATATCTCCTCTGCACCCCTGTGAATTTCCATAGAATTCTCTTCAATATTAAAAGTCATATCTGAATTAGAAAGATAGTAATTTTTAAAGTACTCCTTGATGTGGTACCCCTTGTAGCCACAACAAACAATGAAATCATTGATTCCGTAAAAACTCATGTTTTTCATGATGTGCCAGAGGATAGGTTTTCCACCAATTTCTACCATTGGCTTGGGCTTGAGATCTGTTTCTTCAGCCAATCTAGTCCCCAGACCTCCGGCTAATATCACTGCTTTCATATGCTCTAACTTGTATTTGATTTAGATGACATTCTAACATCAGCAGTCTTAAAGTCATCGACCCAAATAAAATAATTTTTTTAATTACTTCTTATCAAATTTGAAGTAAATGAAATATAATTACTAGGCTTGGAATAATTTTAAGAAAATTTTCTGATTGAGATTGTTACAAAATAAAAATATTAAAGGATAAAATAAAATGGAAGAATTTATTAGAGTACCGTATGGGTCAACCGTTCATGGTGATGAGGAGATAGCAGCTGTAGTCAATGTTTTGAATACCACTACTCAAATGTCTAAAAATGTCCTGTCATTCGAAGAGAAGATTGCCAAATCCTTTAATAAAAAAAATGGAGTTATGGTGAACTCCGGATCGTCTGCCCTTTATGTTTTAATCGAGGCGCTGAACTTGCCCAAGGGATCAGAGGTAATAACACCAGCATTGACATTTGCAACCACTGTTGGGTGCTTGGTTAAAAATGATTTAATACCTCATTTTGTAGATGTTGGATTAGATACCTACTGCATTGATGTTGAGCAATTAGAACTAGCAATCAATGAAAAGACTTCTGCTATTATCGCACCAGACTTAATGGGGAATATTTGCGAATGGGAAAAAATTCAAGAAATTGTTTTAAGAAAAAATAAGAATATTAAGATAATCTGTGATTCTGCTGATACCTTAGGCGCTTCACTGTTTTCTAAGTCAACTGGTTCCTACTGTGATGCAGCAATTACTAGTTTCTATGGATCTCACGTTATTAATGGAGCTGGAAATGGCGGCATGCTTGTTACAGATTCTGAAGAGGTCAGCAACAAAGCAAAGCTTTTAAGATCGTGGGGCAGGAGCTCTTCTTTATTTAGTGAAAGTGAGGCCATTGAAAACAGATTTAATGTTCATTTAGATGGCATTCAATATGATGCAAAATTTGTATTTGAAGAGATAGGTTATCAATTAGAGCCTTCTGAAATTAGCGCAGCATTTGCCTTGGTTCAATTAAATAAATTAGATCAGAATATTAAGTCAAGGCAGATAAACTTTGAGAAGCATACTGAATTCTTTAAGCAGTATGACAAGTTTTTTATTCTTCCAAAGCAAAACCCTAATGCTGAGACAGGTTGGCTAGCTTATCCGATGATAGTCAAAGACGATGCTCCGTTTAATAGAACTGATCTCCAAATTTTTCTAGAAAAAAGGAACATACAAACAAGAGTAGTATTTACTGGTAATATTTTGAGACAACCTGGCTACAAGGATATTGATTGTATCGGCAAGGCAGATGACTTCACCAATGCTGATAATGTCATGAGAGGCGGTATTTTACTTGCCCTGCATCATGGGCTAACTGATGAAATGATAGATCACGTGCATTCATCCTGCGCTCTTTTTTTAGAAGAGTTGCAAGGGTGAATTAGAGTATAAATTAATAATTTTTCTTTGCTGATATAAATCAACCCATAACTTAGCCCAGAGCTATAAGTGTATGCATAAGCCAAAAGTCTCTATTCTCATCATGACATATAATCAAGATGCGTATTTGGCGAAGGCCATTCAAAGTGCCTTGTCTCAAACTTATGAGAACATTGAAATCCTTATAAGTAATAATGGTTCAACTGATAATACGTCTAAGATCGTAGAGTCATTTTTACCAAATGAAAAAATTATTTTTCAGAATTATCCTATAAATGAACCTGCAACCTTAAGACAAAATCAAGCTATTGATGCAGCTACTGGAGATTTTATAAGTTGGCTCTATGGCGATGACTACTATCTAGATCAAAAAATTGAAGTTCAAATGCAAGCATTTGATACCGTGGATCAAAGCTATGGTGTTGTTTATGGCCCAGGATACATACATCACATATCTACTGATGAAATAGTATTTTCAAGCTGCATGAATTATTCTGGCGACTGTCTAGATATATTTTTATCTAGATGGCTGAAAGATGGAAATATAAACCCTATCTCTCCCCTAGTCAGGAGCAAGTGTTACGACAATTGCCGCCCTGATAATTCAATTTCTCCGTCAGAGGCAGAAGCTCTATATCTGCAACTTGCTGCATCTTATAAATTCCTATACTTAGAAGAACCTTTGGTTGTGATGGCTAAGCATGAATCTAACCTAGGTAAACAAATAGAGCTTAATCTTGCAACGCATGAAAAAAGCATTTTAAACTTGCTACAAAGAAATAAGCTTTCAAAAAAAACACAGCAACTTGTTCATGCTCATCTATGCGAGTTAAAAATAATAGATAGCTGGCACTGCTTCCGAACAAATCGAAATATACCGTGGGCTAAGAGCCTCTTAAAAGATGCATTTACTGCCAATAGCTTTAGTTGCATTAAAAATAAATATTTCTCTCTATGTTTAGTGATGTTGCTTTTACCAGAAAAAATTCAACGCTGGATTAATAATATTCTTCCAAAGGTGGAAGTGTAAAATCATAATTTTTGAATTAGAATTACCAATCTATTGTTACAGGGCTAATTTTTTCGTATTTGGATATAATGTAGAATGCAAAAAGTCTTGACACTGAAATTACTTTTTTAGGACTTTATTCCTTGAGACTCTGATATGCCTAACTACCCCAAGTCAATTACAACTCTAAGCCTTGTAAATTTTTTATATAAGAGCAAGTAATGATGATAATTCAATAACTGAGATGCAAGATTTTTTGACCAAAGGCTCCGTATGTTTCTTAAGCCTTGATCTGAGATACGGCGGTGCTGAAAAAGTCATTGCTACATTATCAAACGAGTTTGCTCGTTCAGGCAGGGAAGTTACTATCGTGACATTCTTTGAACATAACGATTTCACTCACGCTCTTGATCCCCGCATCCGACTTCAGACCCTATCAATAAAAAATTTTAAGATATCATTTTTCTCTCTGAGCCACTTTATTTACAAAAATAGATTTGATAATTTTATTGCCAACATTTGGCCGTTAACTGTTTTTAGCTTTCTTATTCGCTTAATCTCTCCTCGCACCAACCTTATCTATGTTGAGCATTGTATTTTGAGCGAGCAATATAAAGATAAAAACTTTCTTTTTAGAGTATTACAAAATTTTTCTATTAGAGCTTTTTATAGGTTCGCCCATCATATTGTGAGTGTTTCAAGTGGAGTTCAGGATGATCTAATTGGTTATGGGGCGCCTAGCAATAAAATGTCTGTGATCTATAATCCTCTTATGCCTAGTCTTGCAAATTCACGAGAGCCATTGAATCCAGAAATACTCAACTGGATGAAAGGTAGCCCTATCAATCTCATTGCCATTGGCCAGCTAAAAAAAGTAAAAAATTTTTTAAATCTAATTAAATCTGTTGATATTCTTATCAATCAAAATAAACAGAAACTTAGATTGGTAATTCTGGGAGATGGAGAAGAGAGAGCCGTGATGGAGAAAGCCATTAAAAGTTACAATCTTGAGCATTCTATTTTTCTTCCTGGCTGGGTGGATGACCCAATGCCGTATTTACGCTTATCAGATTTATTAATATTATCTTCAGATTATGAGGGTTTTGGGCTTGTTATTTTAGAAGCGCTCTCTGTAGGAGTGAATGTGGTATCTACTAATTGCAAGACTGGCCCAAGTGAGATATTGAAAGATGGTGAATTTGGATTTTTATGTAAGGTAGGAGATGCTTCAGCACTTGCTTCATCTGTAAATTTCGCTTTAAAAAATCCTTTATCTAAAAAGCGCTTGATATCTCGTGCTTCAGATTTTTTGCCAGACAAAATTATCCAACATTATGAAAAAATACTAATTTAATGCTTAAATACTACAAATCATTTTTTCTATATTTATAATGTTATATCATTTGAAAGAATTTCTAATATGAATAAAAGTTTCTGGAAAGGAAAGAGAGTGCTAATCACCGGGGATACCGGCTTTAAAGGCTCTTGGCTATCACTAATCCTAAATATGCATGGAGCAAAAGTCCAAGGCATCTCTAGTTCAAAATTCAATGATAATGCAGGACTCTATTCTTGCTTAGGGCTCAATAAAATCTCTAATACCATTGATTGTGACATTAGAGACTTTGATCAAGTATGCAAAGCGTTTCACTCATTTAATCCAGAGGTTGTATTTCATCTGGCTGCTCAGCCATTAGTCAGGCAGTCTTACCAAGATCCAGTAACTACATACGAAGTGAATGTGATGGGCACAATGAGTATTTTAGAAGCGGTGAAAAAATCTCCATCGGTCAAATCAGCGGTGATGGTCACCACTGATAAGTGTTACAAAAACAATGAATGGGAATGGGGCTATCGTGAAAATGATCCTATGGGAGGGCATGATCCGTATAGTAGTAGCAAAGCCTGTGCTGAGCTACTGACTCAATCTTATCAACAATCTTTTTTTAATGATCACGCAAATTCTCCTGGTGTCAGTACTGTGAGAGCTGGAAACGTTATTGGTGGTGGAGATTTCTCTGAGGATAGGTTAATTCCTGACCTCTATAGAGCCATTTCAACAAATAAAAAACTCCTACTTAGAAACCCACTTGCAACCAGGCCATGGCAGCATGTATTTGAACCTATTTCAGGCTACTTAAAAGTTGCAGAGAGGCTTTTTGAGTCTGGAGCGAAGGATAATGATTGCTGGAACTTTGGGCCGAATAACTCTGATATAAGAACAGTTGAAGAAATTACAGAATTATTCTTGGCGTCTTGGGGCATTGAAAATATTATTGATTTTGATAAAAGCATTCAGCCTCATGAGGCTAAATCTCTAAGCTTGGACATTAGCAAAGCTCAGTTTAAATTGCATTGGTCACCCCAATGGGGTCTTGAGGATGCAATTGAGAAGACAGCCATTTGGTATAAAGGTTACTTTGAGGATAGGGATATTTTAAAAATAAGTACCGAACAAATAGAAGAATATTATTAAGCTTTGTTTACGTGTCGCCTTTTCATCACAAATTTGCACTGGCAACATTTTAAGAGAGCAGGCTATGAAGGAGCTAGAGAGCTTGCCTATAAGATGACTCAGGTTAAAAAAGACAAGGATTATGTAAGTCAAAAATTTGGCATACCTCTTCAGGAATTTGAAGAGATGCTAAATGCTTCTCCTGCATCATATAAAGATTATCCTAATAACGAAAAGTGGCTGACATTAATTTATATTGTTTATAATAAAATATTTTAGGAGTTAACAACTGAGAGCGCTAATAGACTTATTCTCTTCGCCTCCCAAACTAACTATCAGTTGTCTTGAGTCAGTATAATATAAATATAAATATGAAATTAAAATCTACAAACATCGGAGTTATTGGCCTGGGCTATGTTGGGCTACCCTTGGCTATCGAATTTAGTGATAAATTTCCAGTTATTGGCTTTGATATTAATGCTAATAGAATTCTAGATCTAAACAGTGGGGTTGACTCTACTAACGAGGTTGAGATTAAAAACTTAAACAAAGCTCACAACATTATATTTACTTCAGATCCAGAAAGCTTAAAAAGTTGCAATTTTTATATTGTCACCGTTCCTACGCCCATTAATAAAAATAAAAGACCTGATCTTGGTCCCTTAATTAACGCCTCAAATCTCATTGCCACAGTGCTAAAAAAAGGAGATGTGGTTGTATACGAATCAACGGTATATCCTGGTGCTACCGAAGAAGATTGCGTGCCCATATTGGAGAACATTTCAGGCCTGTCATTAAATAAAGATTTCTATGTAGGCTATTCGCCTGAACGAATCAATCCCGGCGACAAGACGCATCGCTTGCCTGATATCAAGAAAGTAACCTCTGGATCAAATAAAAGATCTGCAGATTTTATAGATCAAGTTTACAAGAAGATTATTCTTGCAGGGACTCACAAAGCAGAAAGTATTAAGGTTGCAGAAGCTGCAAAAGTTATTGAGAATACTCAAAGAGATCTTAACATCGCGCTGATTAATGAGCTGGCAATAATTTTTAATCTAATGGGGATCGATACCGAGTCAGTATTAAAAGCGGCTGAAACAAAGTGGAATTTTTTACCATTCAGGCCAGGTTTAGTTGGAGGTCACTGCATAGGAGTGGATCCATACTACCTCACACACAAAGCCGAAAGTCTTGGGTACAATCCTGAAATTATATTAGCTGGACGAAGGCTTAATGACGGCATGGCATCATTTGTATCTTCACAACTGATAAAACTGCTCGCTAAAAAAAATATTAAAATTAACTCATCAAAAATATTAATCCTTGGACTTTCATTCAAAGAAGATTGCCCCGATATAAGAAATACAAAAGTGACAGACATCATCGAAGAATTGCATGAATATAATTGTAAGGTTAGCGTCTATGATCCTTGGGTTAATAAGCTTGAGGCAAAAAAAGAGTATGGGATTAATCTTTTAGATAAGCTTGAAGATAATGAATATGATGCGATTATTATCGCAGTTGCTCACAAGGAATTTAAAAAAATGGGGATCAAAAAAATTAGAGCACTGGGGAAATCTAAACACGTAGTTTACGACTTAAAATATTTATTCTCTGCGACTCAAGTTGATAAGAGGCTGTAATTCTATGGCAACATACTCATCAATTAAAAAATCTCTTCTTTCCGACCCTCAGACTTGGTTGATCACTGGAGTAGCAGGATTTATCGGCAGTAATTTATTGGAGACTCTTCTGGAATTAAATCAGAAAGTTGTAGGACTAGATAATTTTTCTACAGGCAATGATCTCAATCTACAAGAAGTAGAATCTCTTGTCTCAAAAAAACAATGGTCGAAATTTAAATTTATTAAAGGTGATATTTCAAATTTAAAATCATGTGAACTTGCTTGTCAAAATATTGACTATGTATTGCATCAAGCCGCAATTGGCTCTGTTCCTAGAAGTATAAAAGATCCAATTAAGACCAATAAAAGTAACATAACAGGTTTTCTCAACATGCTTGTGGCAGCGAATAATGCGAATGTCAAAAGTTTTACATACGCTGCAAGCAGCTCAACTTATGGTGACCATACGAAGCTACCTAAAAAAGAGGATATTATTGGAAAGCCACTTAGTCCATATGCAGTAACTAAGTATGTGAATGAGCTTTATGCTGATGTTTTTCACAAAGCATATGGGTTTAATTCTATTGGCCTGAGGTATTTTAATGTTTTTGGAAAAAGACAAACCCCCAAAAGTACCTATGCAGCTGTGATTCCAAAATGGATTCATGCCATTATTGCGAATGAAGAAATTTTTATAAATGGAGATGGGAAAACTAGTAGAGACTTTTGCTTTGTTGAGAATGCAGTGCAAGCAAATATCTTAGCGGCTACCACAACTGATAAAAGGGCTATCAATAATATTTATAATGTTGCACTGGGGGACAGAACCTCATTAAATGAGCTTTACAAGATTCTTCGAGATCTTATAAGTAAAAAAAATACAATTCGTCATGATAAACTTGTTTATCATGATTTTAGAGATGGTGACGTAAGGCATTCACAAGCAGACATAACTAAAGCTCATAAATTACTTGGATATAGACCTACTCATAGAGTACTAGCTGGACTTAAAAATACTGTTAATTGGCACTTCAAAAAAACTTATAAATAAACACAGGTTACGAAAGGCTTTATCTTGCAGTGGAGTCTCTATTATTTTTAACCTAAGATATTGCTTCAAATGAAAGTAGATCTATACTGTGTTTAATAAATAAATGAGCATTTACATATGAGTATCCTAAAAAAATTTAATATAAAGGAAAAAATTTCTATATCACTAGAATTTTTTAATGAATTGGTATTCGTTAAAAGATCTTTGTATGCATTGGGTGCCTCTCTGTTATTTAGTTTCTTTATTGTACAAAGTTCAACCCCGTTTTTTTTTGTTTCATCTAGCTTAATGGATGCTGATACCTCTTCTTCATCAGCTCCCATGGATATGGGTGGTGCAGCAACTGCATTATTCGGGGGTGCTGAAAGATCAAAACCTGCCGATGAATTTCGCTCTAACATGAACTCATATTTGCTTGCTCAAAGAATGTGGAACAAGGGATGGGGATCTAAAATTTTTGGCAATGGAGATATGAATGAGGAGTATTTCAATAAAATTCCAAAAAGCCATACTCTTATAGATAGAGTTGTTGCATTTATTTCAGGATATGATCTATATGATTACTTTACTGCATATGATCTTCAGGGCCACATCCAAGACACCATTGCGGTTAACCAGCCTTTGGGCAACCCAAATATTGTTCTTTCAACCAAGACAAAGAGTAAAGACTTTGCCATTGAGTTCATGAATGCAGTAATTCTTGAAACTGACCAGTATGCTAAAGAGCGCTTAATCTCAAAATCAAATGAGATCATTAAAGCTACATATACTCAGCTAGCTGTTTCAAAAAATTCCATGATTGCCTCTGCTTTAGCTTCCACCATTAACTCTGAATACTTTAAAATTGCTAATTTAGAAAATAATCTGCCTCATCTTCTTGATCTTATCGATCCACCGCATTCCTCTGAATATCCTGTTGCCCCAAAAGTCTCAGCAATATTTCTTTCTAGTGCAATTATTTTTCTCTTTGCCTCTATCCTATTTTCTTTTATCCAAAAGAATAAAGAGGACTTATGGTAAATGAATATTTTACACTTCATTCCTATGGCGGCACTCTAGAATACTATCTATTTGAATTAGCAAACTTTAGTGCGCTTGCATTTTTTGCAATGTTTCTCTACAAGCTTAATTATATAAATTCTAATTCTCTCTTAGCTTGGCTAGCAATATTTTTTGCGCCACTTGTTTTTAATTATTTTCTTTTTTCTCCTTTACTTTTTGGCGATCAATTTCGATATGCTGCTGAGGCCATGTATCAAAAATCTTCTGGCAGTTCTCTGGACTTTCTCTCCGCTTCTGGATTCAAGGAGCCAGCTATTCAACTAACAGCTAAGATACTTGGGGTGACTCCATTGCCTAACTACATGACAGTTACATCTCTAGCATTTGCCAACATGTTTTTTCTATTTGTTACTTTCTTATGGTTCAAAAGATTTTTTAGCAATGAGAATGAGGTCTTACTATATTTTCTTATTCCAAGCTTAATTCTCTACTCTTCCTTG
>Ga0209709_10000807_pt1 | contig 29581 bp, 24 predicted proteins | sample ArcticOcean_MG_C_2_FD_187435 | JGI IMG/M metagenome (GOLD analysis project Ga0209709, IMG submission 187435) | Marine microbial communities from western Arctic Ocean - ArcticOcean_MG_CB4_136 (SPAdes) (version 2) | ecosystem: Environmental > Aquatic > Marine > Oceanic | place: Arctic Ocean... | reverse complement strand
GTAGAATTAAAAATTGAAAGTACAGATGCTTCTATTAAAGGACAAACAGCATCATCTTCTTATAAGCCAGCAACATTAGAAAATGGAATTAAAATTCAGGTGCCTCCATTTATTAATTCAGATGATAAAATTGTTTTGGACACTAGAACGTTAGAATATATTAAAAAAATTAAATAATGAAACTAGGATCAGCAAATATAAATGTAATGGTAAAAGCTTGTAGAAAAGCTGCAAAGGTAATCATAAGAGATTTTGGAGAAATAGAAAATCTACAAGTTTCTCTTAAAGGTCCAGGTGATTATGTGACAGCCTCTGATAAAAAAGTGGAAAAGATTCTTATAGAAGAATTGCAAAAAGCTAGACCTAATTATTCAATTTTAAGTGAAGAAATTGGAGAAATAAATAATGATGATTCTTTTAAATGGATAATTGATCCTATAGATGGGACTTCAAATTTTCTTCATGGGATTCCACATTTTGCAATATCAATAGGTCTAGAGCATAACAAAGAAATAATATGTGGTATTGTTTATGATCCTATTAAAGATGAAATGTTTACTGCTGAAAAAGGTAACGGCTCATATATTAATAATCAAAGAATGAGGGTCTCTGTTAGATCAAAACTAAAAGATAGTATTATTTTTTCAGGTGGGCCAAGATATCAATCAATTAATAAAGATTTAGCTTTTGATGAGTATAAAAAAATTTCTTCCAAAGTAAATATTGCTATTAGAAAATTAGGAAGTGCATCGTTAGATATGGCATATGTTGCAGCAGGTAGATGTGATGGTTTTTGGCAAAGAGATTTAAACTATTGGGACATAGCAGCAGGAATCATACTTGTCAAAGAAGCTGGGGGTTTTGTAACAGACTTTCAAGGAAACAATGAATACTTACAAAATAAAACTACTTTAGCAACTAATTCAAAAATTAATGATGAAATGATTGAGGTTTTTAATACTTAATTTACTATTGTTAATTAATTTATTTTAATATACTAAATTGTCCGTTATGAAAAAAAAAATACATCCAAATTATCACAAAATTAAAGTTGTAATGACTGATGGAAGTGACTTTGAAACAATGTCTACGTGGGGTAAAGAAGGTGATACTCTTAAACTGGATATAGATTCGAAATCTCATCCTGCTTGGACGGGTGGAAGCCAAAAAATTCTAGACAAAGGTAGAGTAAGCAAATTCTTTAAAAAATTTAATAATTTAAGATCAACAGAAAAAAAATAAATGACTGACAAGCCCTTTATGCCTAAAGCAACTGCTGTTTGGTTGGTTGAAAATACAAAAATAAGTTTTAAGCAAATAGCTGTTTTTTGTGATCTTCATGAGCTCGAAATTAAAGGCATAGCAGATGGTGATGTCGCCAAAGGTATTAAAGCATACAACCCTATTCTAGCTGGCCAGTTGACTCGAGACGAGATTGAGGCGTGTTCAAAAGATATAAATAAACTTCTTGTTTTAAATAAAAAAATTTTAGATATAAAATCTGAAAAAAAAGTTAATAGATATGTTCCGTTATCAAAACGTCAAGATAGACCTGAGGCAGCACTATGGTTAACAAAAAATTTTCGACAATTATCTGATGGACAAATAGTAAAGCTTGTTGGAAGCACAACAAATACTGTATCAGCTATAAGAAATAAAAAATATTGGAATTCTTCAAACCTTTCTCCTAAAGATCCAGTGGTATTTAATTTTTGTTCTGAAGAAGATATAAAAAAAGCTGTAGATAAAGCTGATAGAAAAATTTTAAAGAAGAAAAAAGATTCTGAAAAAGCTAATAAAAATATAGAAGAAAATCCCAAAACTAATTAAAAGTAGACAATTAGTTTTCAAAAAACTACTAAAAAGAAGCTTTTATAAAAAAGTTCCTTTTATTCAAGCTAGACAATCTTTTTTATTAATGTTAGTTAATTCCACGCCAACTAGGAGGTAGTTATTAAAATAGAAGTAAAAGATAATAATGTTGATCAAGCTCTAAGAGTTCTTAAAAGGAAGCTTCAAAGAGAAGGTTTTTTTAGGATTTTAAAAATTAAAAGTAATTACGAAAAACCATCAGAAAGAAAAAAGCGTGAAAGACAAGAAAATATTAAAAGAGCAAAAAAAATTCAAAGAATGAGAAAACATTTTTAATTTTTTTTGTAAATTAAATATTTAGATAGCAGTATTATTATAAAACCATTAATTATCGCGGGGTGGAGCAGTCTGGTAGCTCGTCAGGCTCATAACCTGAAGGTCAGAGGTTCAAATCCTCTCCCCGCAACCAAAAATTTATTTTAAAATAATTTTTCACGCCCATGTGGTGAAAGAAAATTTTTATTTAAATTATTTATATTTAACGAATATTTTTTTGTTTATTATTTTATTTTAATGAGATAAATATAATAAAACTTAGTCTATCAATGAAAAAATTTAAAATAAACCTATTTTTAATTTTCTTTTCAATGCTAATAGTTGCTTGTGCAAAACCAGCTGTAGTAGCAGTAACTTTACCTGAAGATCAAAATTTAAATTGTAACCAGTTAGAAGATGCAGTTGCGGAAGCACAACATATAAAAAGAAAAGCAGAAAGAGCTAAAGAAGGAACTGGTGGGAATATTTCGAGAATGATGCTATTTTGGCCTGCTTGGGCTAAAACACTTCATAATGCAGACGTTGCAATAGAAGCTGCTGATGATCGGACATTCCATTTGATTAATATTATGAAAAAAAAGAATTGTAAAGGTGCTGATAATATTAACTCTGAAATTAAAAAAATAGAAAATAATCAAGTTAACTTAGCGGAACAATTAAGAGATTTAAAAGATATGTTTGATTCTGGTGTTTTAACAGAAGAAGAATATGAAATGGCAAAACAAAAAGTTTTAAAACCCTAATATCACAAATAACTTAAAAAAATTTACTGAGATTTCAAAGCCGGGAAAACAGGACTTATTTTTAAAAATAATCTTTGATATTCCTGTTTAATACACTTGTTTGATATATAACCAATTTTTTCTTTTTTTACAATTGCTTCAGCTTCATCACTAGCAATACCATATTGTAACCATAAAAATTTTCCTCTAATTTTTATGGTTTGAGTTGCAAACAAAGAGGCTTCTATGGAAGGGCGAAACACATTAACTATATCTACTGGGATTTTAATATCTTCTAATTTTGCAACTACTTTTTCACCATATATTTTTTTTCCAACAGCAAATGGGTTTACTGGTATTACCTTATACCCATATTCTTGAAGGTATTTCATAACTATAACGGATGGTCTTCTTTTAACATTAACCAAATTTTCTTTTTCAATATAGCTAACTCCTACCATTGCTATTGTTTTTGCAGAAGATAGAGTTTTATGAATCAATTTATCTTCCATTTATTGTTACTTATTTTTCCATTTTGGATTTCTTTTTTCCGTAAAAGCTGCAATTCCTTCCTTTGCATCTAATGACATCATATTTTCTGCCATTACTTTACTGGTATACTTGTAAGCTTTTCTTAAAGGCATTTCTAATTGTTTATAAAACGCTTTTTTTCCAATTTTAGTTAAAAGAGTGGATTTCGATGCTATTTTTTTTGCTAACTTTAAAGTTTCATCATCTAAATTTGATGATGAGTAGTAGTCATTTATTAAACCAATTTCTTTTGCATGCTTTGCATCGATAGGATCTCCAGTTAATAACATTTTCATCGTTTTTTTTCTATTTACATTTCTGCTAACTGCAACCATTGGTGTGCTACAAAATAACCCAATATTAACTCCCGGTGTTGCAAATATAGCATTATCTGAACTGATTGCTAAATCGCAACTTGCAACTAACTGACAGCCAGCAGCAAAAGCTGCTCCATGAACCTTTGCTATCACTGGTTTTTTTCCTTCAACAATTTCAAGCATTAACGTTGAGCATAAACTAAATAATTTTTTATACTTAATTTTTTTTTTTAATGATTGTATTTCTTTTAAATCGTGTCCAGCGCTAAATCCTTTTCCACTACCTTCTATTATAATTACTTTAGTTTTTTTTTTATTGTTTAAATTTTTAAAAACTTTAATTAATGATATAAGCATTTGTGAAGATAGCGCATTATACGTGCTTGGTTTATTTAATTTAATTATAGAAATACCATTATTTAATGTTGTGACTATTATATTTTGTGTAGTTTTCATTATGTATATCTTACATTTTTTATTGAATAAATCATCTATTTGATTGTAGATAATCTGATAATAAAGATTTATATATGAATATACTAATGTTTGATAAACTAGAAATTCTTGGGGTAATAGTTTTGCTTTTGCTTGCTTTTTATTTTACGATATCATGGTCAGCAGGAGGTAGTAAAAAACCTGAAGCTTTAATCCATATTAAAAAATATTTGTTTGGAGTAAGAGTTTTAATAATATTTATTGCTATAGTTTCGCTAATTTTATGGTTAATATTATAAAATATGAAATATAGAATTGAATACGATAGTTTAGGAAAAATTAAGGTTCCCTTCGATAAATATTGGGGAGCTTCTACTCAAAGATCTAATAAATATTTTGATATAGGTGATTTTTTAGTCAGACCAATTGTAATCAAATCTATTGCAATGATTAAAAAAGCTGCAGCAATAGTTCATGCTAAAAATGGTGATATTGATAAAAAAATAAGTAAATCAATTATTAAAGCTGCAGAAGAAGTTATATCGGGAAAGCTTAATGAACATTTTCCACTTAAAGTATGGCAGACAGGATCAGGCACCCAAACTAATATGAATGTTAATGAAGTAATTTCTAATAGAGCCATTGAAATTCTTGGTGGTAAAATGGGAAGCAAAAAACCAGTTCATCCCAATGATCATGTGAACAAATCCCAGTCTACAAATGATGTATTTCCTTCTGCTATGCATATGGCTATAGCTATTAGAACTACAGGAAAATTACTACCCTCTCTTAAACTTCTTAATTTAGAATTAAAAAAAAAGGTTAAAGAGTTTAGTAAAATTGTGAAAGTTGGAAGAACTCATCTACAAGATGCAACGCCGATCACTTTAGGACAGGAATTTTCTGGATACCACTTTCAATTAAGCAAATGTATAGAAAGAATTGAATATGCACTTAAAGAAATATATTTTATAGCACAAGGTGGAACTGCTGTTGGTACAGGATTAAATACTAGAAAAGGATTTGATAAAAAAATAGTTTCTGAAATCAGAAAAATAACAAAACTTCCTTTTAAACCAATATCAAATAAATTTGCCGCATTGGCCGCACACGACTCTATAGTCAATTTTTCCGGAACCATGAATACAACCGCGGTTTGCTTAATGAAGATTGCAAATGATATAAGATTTTTAGGGTCTGGGCCAAGAGCAGGGTATGGAGAGCTTATTTTGCCAGAGAATGAACCTGGTTCATCTATTATGCCTGGGAAAGTAAATCCAACACAGTCTGAGGCTGTAACTATGGTTTGTGTAAAAGTTATTGGAAATCATAATGGTATTACAATGGCGGGTTCTCATGGACATTTTGAATTAAACGTTTTTAAACCATTAATTATTCACAATATTTTACAGTCGATTCATATAATGTCTGACGCTTCAAAAAGTTTTTCAAAATATTGCATAAAAGGACTTAAAGCAGATAAGGAAAAAATTAAAAAAATTCTTAACAATTCTTTAATGCTTGTTACAGCTCTCACACCTAAAATTGGATACGATAATTCTGCAAAGATAGCAAAAAATGCACATCGAAACGGAACAACTTTAAAAGAAGAAGCAATAAAATCTGGTCTTATTAATGAAAAAGATTATGATAAAATTGTAAATCCTCACGCAATGTTAAGACCAAAATAAGTTAATTATTTTCACTTGCTACTGATTTTATAAAATCCTTAAATATTGGAAACCGAAATAGATTTTCGTAACCTTTTTCTAACATTATATTATTAAATTCTTTTTCTATAAAATTAACATCATTTTCATTTAGTTTTTTATTATTTGAGATTTCATAAAAGCTATTTCGTATATTTTGTAACTCAAAATTTCCCGAAACAAATAAATTTGGTAAAATTATTTGCTTATTATATAACCCAAATTTACTTAAAAAATATTTTTTGTTATCGACATAAATATTACTTTCGTAGTTAAAATTAGTAAACTTTTCGTTATTGGTAATTGATCCTAATAAATCTGCAGCTCCTAGTTTTCCTAAATTAACTAGAAATTGTTCTATTAAAATATTTCCATTATTAAATTTTAAAATTGATTCAAGGGATTTAATTAAGTTATAAGAAGAATAGACCCTGTCTGATGACACACTAATTTTACCATTAATTTTTTTGCTAATTTTAAAAATACTTTTTTGTCTCTCTTCATCTAAAGATAAAAAGTAGCTGTACAGTCTTGTAAGATTAATGCTGTTTAAGCTTAAGTCTAAATCAAAATCAAAAAAAGGTATAAATTTTACCATTCCATTTAATTTTCCATCTAAAAATGAATTTCTTAAGTTTAATGTATTAATTGTAATTTTTTTATCTTTCAAATTAAAGTTGCCTGTAAATTTTTGTTTATCTTTTTTAAACAAAATATTACCTACCAATATATTGTCATTATTCTTAGCATGAATTAATTTGATTTTACTTAGTAGATTTAAGTTAGGTATTTTAAACAAAATGTCTGTAGTTGGAATATTCTTAACTATTTTACTACTTAATTTTATATTGATATTATTTTCTAAAAATTTTCCTTTAATTAAAACTTTCTTGATGTCATTCTTTAATAATAATTTTGAATTAATGTCATTAATAGTTCCAACGTATTTAGTATTATTATAAAAAATTATTTCTCCATTATTAAAAATTACTGGGATAAAACTATCTATTTTTGGAAAAATATTTTTATAATTTTTTAAATTTTTGAAATCTAATTTAATTTTGGAATTTTTTAAACTTATTTTTTTAATTTTTTGTTTTTCTTTAACCAATATATTTTTAAAAGAAAGCAAAAGTGTAGTATGTTCAATATTGATTAAATCTTTATTTTTAGCTGAGTTGTTGCTTACTGTTAAATCTCCTACTTTTATTCTTGGGCTGGGATAAAATACATATTTAATTTTACCGTTTATCTTGCATTGAACTATATTTTTTTGACAAATTAAATTTTCTGTAAACTTTTTATCATAATTATAAAATGTCGGTATAAATAAATAGAGAAAAGTAAAAAAAACGATTGTAACTGGAAGGTGTATAAATAAAAATTTATTAGTATTTAAATTAATACCTCTTAAAATTTTAAAATTAATACTTTTTAAAATATTCAAATTAATATTTTTTAAATTAATTAAATTAATATTTTTTAAATTAATTAAAAAAAATATTTTTTTTCTTAAATATTTAGCCAATTTTAGAAGGTTAAATTTTATGATATTATTGTATTTATAGGCTTTATTAAATTCAAATTTAGTTATATCCCTGTTTTTTAAAAATTTTAAAAAATTATATCTTTTAAAATTGATATTTTTGAAAACTGTGGAAAACTTATATCTTTTAAAATTCATGTATTTCATTTATTTTAATTTAAATTGGTAAAATATAAATTTCATGAAAACTATCAAACAAAATTATTTAAGCAACCTAAATAAAAACCAAATAGAAGCAATAATAAATCCTGATGGACCTTGTTTAGTGGTAGCGGGAGCTGGTTCTGGAAAAACAAAAGTTTTAACCTCAAGAGTGGTTCATATAATTAAAGAAAAAAAAGCATGGCCGAATCAAATATTGTGCGTCACATTTACTAATAAAGCTGCTAAAGAAATGCAGAATAGAATAGCTAGTACATTAAATGAGAAAGTGTCATCCTTGCCATGGCTAGGTACGTTTCATTCTGTTTGTGCAAAATTATTAAGGAGACATCCTGAGTCTGTTGGATTAAATTCTAGATTTACAATTATAGATCAAGAAGATCAACTAAGATTAATTAAAAATATAAGTAAAGCTGAAAATATTGATGTTAAAAAAATAGCCCCAAAGTTTATTTTATCTTTTATAAACCAGTGGAAAAATAAAGGTTTGCTCCCTGAAAAAGTAATTACAAAAAAAACTGTCCCTTTGGAAAAAGCAATACTTAATGTTTATAAATTTTACCAAGAAAGACTTAAAATTTTAAACTCATGTGATTTTGGAGATTTAATATTGCTTTGTGTAACTATGTTTGAAAAAAATCATGATATTCTTGAATTGTATTTAAATAACTTTAAATACATACTTGTAGATGAATACCAAGATGCAAATTATATTCAAAGCAAATGGCTTAACTTATTAACTGGAGAAAAAAATAATATATGTTGTGTTGGGGATGACGACCAGTCAATTTATAGTTGGCGTGGGGCTGAAATAAGAAACTTTTTAGACTTTAGTAAAATTTACAAAAATACTAAAATTATTAAACTGGAACAAAATTATAGATCTACTCAGAATATTTTAAGTGCCGCTTCTGGATTAATATCAAAAAATAATGATAGACTAGATAAAAAACTTTGGACTGAGAGCAAAGAAGGTGATCCTGTTAATTTAACTTGTTATAAAAATGGTAAGGATGAATCTATTGGTATAAGTGATATAATAGAACAAAAGCTGAAAAAAAAATATTCCTTAAACAATATTTCAATTTTAGTCAGGGCAATCTTCCAGACTAGGGAATTCGAAGAAAGATTTTTAAAAATAGGAATGGGGTACCGTGTAATTGGAGGTACAAAATTTTATGAAAGAGCAGAAATTAAAGATAGTGTAGCTTTTTTAAGAATAGTAAATCAAAAGAATGATGATTTGGCATTTGAAAGAATCATCAATACGCCTAGAAGATCTATAGGTGATAGCACATTAAAACAATTGCACGATTATGCTAGAAAAAATAAAAAGTGTTTAGAAGATTCAACTTTTGATCTTTTACAGTTTAATAAAATTAAACCTAAGGCAAAATTAGGTTTTGTTAAAATTCTAAATCTTTTTGAAAAGTGGAGATTAGATATAAATGGAAAAAAACATTATGAATTAATGGAAATTATATTAGATGAGTCGGGATATTCAAAAATGCTAAAAGATAAAAAAGATCTCGAAAGTGAGGGCAAGCTAGAGAATTTAAAAGAATTGATTAGAGGTATGCATGATTTTGATAACTTGCAAGGCTTTTTAGAGCATGTTGCACTAGCAACCTCAATAGATAAAAATTGGGACGGAGAAAAAGTCAACATAATGACAATGCATGCTGCTAAAGGTTTAGAGTTTGATGCTGTATTTTTACCGGGATGGGAAGAAGGTCTATTCCCACACCAAAAATCGCTTGAGGAAAAAGGTGATTTGGCTTTAGAAGAAGAAAGACGACTTGCATACGTAGGACTCACTAGGGCTAAAAAAGAATCTTTTATCTCCTTTGTTATGAATAGATTGTACAGAGGTGATTGGGTAGACTCATTAGCTTCGAGATTTATAGACGAGCTTCCAGAAAAAAATATTAAAAAAAATGATGTTAAGAGTCAAAATGATGAAGATTTTTTCTTCAACCAAGATTTTGACTATAATCAAGGAATAAGAAGTCCTGGATATGCTAGGCTACAAAAAAAACTAAAAATAATTAAATGAAAAAAATAAAACAATTAAAAAATCTTTTTAATTTTTATAAAATTGACGGATATTTTGTGCCAAAAAATGATGAGTTTTTTGGGGAGTACGTTCCTAAAAATAAAGATAATTTAAAATTTATATCTGATTTTACAGGATCATATGGTTTTGCCTTAATTTTGAAAAAAAAGAATTATTTATTTGTCGATGGGCGTTACACCTTGCAAGGTAAAATCCAAAGTGGCAAGTTGTTTGAAATTATGTCTATGCCAACGCAACTTCCATCAGATATATTTAAAAATAAAAAAATTTCTATAGGTTTCGATCCTAAATTACATACAGAACATATGATTCAACGCTTATTTAAAGGATGTAATATTAATTTAATACCTTTGAATAAAAACCTAGTAAATGAAATTTGGATAAGAAGTAAAAATCATCACGCAAAAAAATTTTATCAACTAAAAGATAAGGATTCTGGCGAAACCCCAAAGAGTAAAATCAAAAAATTATTAAGGATATTAAATAAAAATAAAGTAAATTTACAATTCATTTCTTCTTCTGAAAATGTTGCTTGGTTATTAAATTTAAGAGGTTCAGATTCAAAATATTCACCAATACCAAATAGTTATTTAATTTTAAACAATAAAAATAAAATTTATTTTTTTTGTGATTTAAAAAAAATTAACAAAAGTCTTAAAAAAAATTTACAAAATATAACTATAATGAACATTAAAAATATTAGCAAATTTCTTATAAAAATTAAAAATAAAAAGATTCAGTTGGACAGTTCTTCATGTTCGGTATTTTTTAAAAATATTTTAAAAAAAAATAATATTATTTTTGAAAAGCAAGATCCAATTTATTTTTTTAAATCAATTAAAAATAAAATAGAAATTAAGAATATTATTAAAACCCATGTATATGATGGTGTGGCTTTAACTAAATTTTTATTTTGGGTTAAAAATAATTTTAGAAGTAAAAAAATTAGTGAGATAAGTGCGCAAAAAAAACTATTATATTATAGAAAAAATAATAAAACATTTGTATCATTAAGCTTTCCAACTATATCTGGCTCTGGTCCTAACGGTGCAATTATACATTATATAGCTAACCAAAAAAGTAATAGGATTTTAAAAAAAGGTGACCTTTACTTAGTTGATTCTGGTGGTCAATATAATTATGGCACTACAGATGTAACTAGAACTATTTCTCTGGACAATACACAATCTAAAATTAAAAATATTTTTACAAGAGTCTTAAAAGGACATATTGCTGTAGCAAATTACAATTTAAATAAAAATACCTCAGGTTCTGAGATTGATGTTGTTGCTAGAAAACCACTGAAACAAATTAATCTTGATTATGCACATGGCACGGGACATGGCGTTGGTTATTTTCTAAATGTACATGAAGGTCCACAGGCAATATCAAAAGGAAATCACATTAAGCTTAAAGAAGGAATGGTTTTATCAAATGAACCTGGGTATTATGAAAGTGGCAAATTTGGAATTAGAATCGAAAATCTAGTTACTATTAAAAAATATAAAAAAAAAATTAAATTTGAAAATCTTACGCTAGCACCTATTGATAAATCTTTAATTGAAAAAAAACTTTTAACTATAAGTGAAATTAAGTGGTTAAATAGTTATCATTCTAAAGTTTTTAAAAAGTTAAAAAATTTTATGAATAAATCTGAAATAGTTGATCTTAAAAATGCATGCTCAAATATTTAAAATTTTATACCAGTCTTTTTCATTTACAATCTCAATTTTTAATTCCTTCGCTTTATCAATTTTTTTTTTAGTTGGTTTTGATGCGCCAACTACTAAAATATCTAATTTTTTAGATATTGTCCCTAAAACTTTTCCTCCGTTATCTTCCGCTAGCACTTTTGCTTCAGATCTGCTTATTTTTTCTAATCCACCTGTAAACATTAAATTTTTATTACTGAATTTTCCTGTTTTATTGAAGTTTTTAAAATCTTCTATTTTAAGGACTTCTATTAATGATTTAATTACTTCTGTATTTTTTCCATCTAAAAAAAAAGATGTAATAGATTGTATTTGTGTTCCACCTATTCCATCAAGATTACTTAAATTATTTAAAATCTCTTTTCTTTTAATTTGATTAAATAATAATTTAAACTGTTTTATTGATACAAAAAAATTAGATAAAATTTTCGCATTTTCTTGTCCAATATGTCTTATACCTAGCGAGTAAATAAATCGATTTAAAGATATAGTTTTTGCTTTAATTATTGCTTCTTTTAAATTTTTTATTGAAAGGTTCCCCCAGCCTTCTAGATAGCTTATTTTATTATAATTTAATTTAAATATATCAGCTGGTGTTCTAATTAATTTTAAATCCCAAAATTGATCAATAACCTTTTTTCCTAAACCTTCTATATTAAATGCTTCCTTTGATACTATATGCTTAAGTTTTTCCCTTGCTACAAAACTACACTCATATCCTTTTATACATCTTCTAACAGCATCCTCTTTGTTGGTAGAAATACTGACTTCTTTCTGTGTTTTTGATCCACATAAACATTTGTTTGGAAAAACATATTTACTACTTTTTTGGTCTCTTTTTGATTTATCTACAGAAATAACTTGAGGGATAACATCACCAGCTCTTTGAATTATAATTGTGTCTCCAATTCTAATATCTTTTCTAATAATTTCATCCTCGTTATGTAAGGTGGCATTAGACACAACTACACCACCAACTGTTACAGACTCTACTCTAGCAACTGGAGTTATGGCCCCAGTTCTTCCTACTTGAATAACAATATCTTTAATTTTTGTAGTAGCCTTTTCAGATGAAAATTTATAAGCAATGGCCCATCTTGGAGAATTAGAGGTGTTTCCTAATCTTGATTGAAGTTCTAAGTTATTAACTTTATAAACCAATCCATCAATATCATAATCTAATTTTGATCTGATGTTATCTATTAATTTATGTTGTTTTTCTATTTGATTTAATCCATTAACCACTTGATTGTTTTGATTAGTTAAGAATCCCCACCTGGTAATTTTGTTAATAAATTCTGATTGAGTTTTAAAGAACATTGGCTCAATAATACCAAAACCATATGCAAGGTATTTTAAAGGTATTTTTTTTGTTTTTTTTGAATCTTTTTGTCTTAAAGATCCTCCTGCTGCATTTCTTGGATTGGCAAAATTATCTTTGAGGGTTTCGAAATCTTTTTTTCCTATATAAACTTCTCCTCTTATTTCAAGAACTTTAGGAACATTCTTGTCTTCAATTTTTTTAGGTATACTTTTAATTGTCATTAAATTTTGAAGTATATCTTCGCCAATAATACCATCACCTCTTGAAAGGCCTTTAGTCAAAAAACCATTCTCATAAGTCAGCGAAGCAGATATACCGTCTATTTTTGGTTCAGAAGAAAATTCTATATTTGGTTCTTTACTATTTAAAAAATTATCAATTTTGCTTAAAAAATCTTTCATATCATTTTTCTCAAAAGCGTTTGACAGTGAAAGCATAGGCTTCAAATGTTTAATCTTTTTAAATTTACTTGAAGGTGTATAGCCAACTTTTTTGCTTGGCGAATAGGAGTTTTTTAAATAGATATATTTTTTTTCGAAAGCTAATATTTTTTTTTTTAGATTGTCATATTCTGCGTCAGAAATAATTGGTTTATCATCACGAAAGTATGATGCATCATATTTTTTTAATTTGTTTATTTTTTTAACATAAATTTTTTCGATTTCTTTTTTTTGCATGGTATTTTTAATCAAAAATATTTTTTAACTTTTTTCTTATAAAACTCATATCTTTGTCTTTGTCTTTTTCATTTTTATTGTTTTCATAATTTTTATTAAATACTTTGTAGCTCCTTTTATACCATTCTCCAGATTGGTAATTATAACCAAGTATTGAAGCTGCTTGTTTAGCCTCATCTATTAATCCTAATTTATAATATATCTCAACGAGTCTATGCAACGCTTCTTCTATAAAAACTGTTTTATCATACTTTTCAACCACTACTTTCAATCTATTTAAAGCCGGAATCCATTTTTTAGTTTCCATATAAAATCTTGCTATGGACATTTCTTTGGCTGCAAGTTGATCTGTAATTAAATCCAATTTAAACTTAGAGTCTATAGCATAGTCGCTACCAGGATATTCTTTAATAAGAAATAAAAACTTTTTTTTTGCTTTTAATAGTGGCTGTATGTCTTTTTTTTCATCTAATATTTGTTCATAATAACAAATAGCTATTAAATAGTGAACATAAGGCATATTTTTATCAGCAGGATAATTTTTTAGGTGTCTTTCTAATCCAAAAACTGCTTCTGTATAAGAATTTCTGCTATATTCTGCGTAGCTTGCCATGAGACTTGCTTTTTCTGCCCATTTGCTTTGAGGCATTAATTCTTCAACCTCTTTAAATTTTTTTGCAGCGTCAAAGGCATCTCCACTTTCTAAAGATTTTACAGCCTCATCATAAAGTTCTAAAGCCTTTTCCTCTTCATTTATTTCAATAACAGCTGCTTTTTCTTTTTCTTTATTTGTGCCAGGATCCATAAGTACTGAGGCACAAGAAAATAAAAAAAACGATGAAAATAAAATTATAAAGACTTTATACATTTTGAATAAAAGATATTTTATCAAAAAAAATGATTATTACAATTTTCTTAATTGATATCTAATTTAGGCGTTAACAGCTACAGTTTTAGGATACTTTGTGTCTTTACTTGTTTCCTCCAAATTAGAAAAGCTTTCAAACTCCCAATTCGATTTATTTGAAAAAAATTGTCTTAATAAAGTATTCGTAAGTAAATGACCACCCTGAGAAGTTTTAATATGTCCAAAAACCCTATGCCCGGTAAGCATAAGGTCACCTAGACAATCTAAAATTTTATGTTCTATAAATTCATGTCTATTTCTTAGCCCATCTTCATTTAATATTTCATTATCCTTTACAACTATTGCATTTTCTAAGGATCCTCCTTTTGCTAACCCTAGGTTTTTGATTTGGTCAATATCTTCATATAAACAAAATGTTCTTGAATTATATATTGATGTTAAATTGTCATTGCTCATTTTAAACTCTTTTCTTCTAGTTCTTATTAGTGGATTTTTATAAACAATTTCAAAATCTATTATTAAATCTTTTTCAAGTGGCTCTATCGAAATATATTTTTCTCCTTCTTTCAATTCAATTTTTTTAAGAACTTTAATAAATTTTCTTAAATTTTTTTGCTCTTCAGTACCAACTGATCTAATAGCTTCTACAAAATCAAAAGAAGATCCATCCATTATTGGAACCTCTGAAGCATTTATTTCTACAAGCACATTATCAACTCCTTCGCCATAAAAAGCAGCCATCAAATGCTCAATAGTAGATACTGTTATTCCATATTCGTTTTTTATTTTAGTACAAAGTACTGGTGAACTTACATTTTTATAACTTGCTTCTATTAAACTTTTTGATACTTCAACATCTGTTCTTTTAAAAATAATTCCAGAATCAACGTCAGCAGGTTTTAAAATTAGCTCAGCATTTATACCGTTGTGTAACCCCACACCTTTAAGCGAGACAGAATCTTTAATAGTTTTTTGAAATTTTTCAAACATCTTTTAATGATATATAAAAGGTATAGATTTCAATAAAGACAAATTATATTACAAAAAAATACATTAAAAATTATTTGTTAATTTTAAAAATTCTTTCAATAAGACCTGCTTTTTGAATATTTTTACTACTTATTTTTGGGATAGCTTCTGTTTCCCAGCCATCTTTGATTACCTTAAGAGCTCCCATGCACGAAGTAAAATCTTTGTCCGGGTTTATGTCTTTCTCAATAATAATTATATTAGCTTTTTTAACATTAAAACCAAAATGATTAATAAAATATTGTTCTATATTTTTTAATAAGGTTAAAGAATCGCCTGAAACTAATATACTTATTCCAGAAGTTAAAGTGAATCCTATGTCTAATAGCTGTTTTTTTGTTATGCTTATAATTTCATCCAATCTTGCTTGTATAACATCTAATATTAAAACTTTACTTATTTTTCTATAGTTGGATTTGGTAAAAAATATTTTTTTTAAATAATTATTATTATCAAAAAGATCATCATTTTTTTTAAAAGAAAAATCTGTTTTTTTTAATATTAGTTCTGATTCATCAATACTTAATGAACAAACTTTAGATATATCTTTTATTATGTTATGTGAACCAATAGGCAATGTGATTGAATGAACAACTGCTAGTTTTTTAAACAATATAAAAGTAGTTTTTTCAAATCCAAAATCTAGAATAATAGAACCAGATTCTAATTCTTTATGATTTAATAACTCTGCGCCTTGAGCAAATCCTTTTGAAATTAATCTAGTTATCTCAATATCACAATCTACAAAAACCTGATTTATATTTTTTAAATTATTTTTTGGAGCTGTTATAAAAGTTATTTCATGGGTTATTGAGTCTGCATAAACTCCTATTGGCTCTTCAATAAAAGGCTTGTTATCTACTACATAATTATGGTTAAAAATATGTATTATACTTTGCTTTTTATCGTTAAGAATTAACTGCTTCTTTGCTTCTTTTAATAAAAAATCAATATCATCTTTATGTATTTTTGCTCCATCTATTTTTTTATGTTTTGAAAATTTTGTGCATAAAAAATCTGGTTGTTCAAAAACTATATTAATTTTTTTTAATGAAACTTTTGCTTTTTTTTCAGCAACACTTATACAAGATCTTACTGCATTTGTAGCTTTAGATAAATTTACAACTACATCATTATGAAAACCATCTGATGGTGTTACTGAACTAGATACTATTTCTATATTATCTATATTAGCTTTAAATATTAAACATTTTAAATCTATATTGCCTAATTCAATTATTCCTACTACTTCGTCTGCATTCATTACTCTACTATTATCTTACCATTTACCCTTAAATCAATGATATTATACTTCTTAAAGTCTTCGCGATTTAATAATTCAATACATTTAATAATTGCATTGTTAGTATTATTAAATGGGAGTTTAATTAACCTGTTATTTAAAAGTCTTACATCCCATCTGTTTACTTGAAAATAATAATAAGTTTTTATTTTGTTCAAAGGAAAATTATTTTTATTTAATTGATTAAAAAAAGATATAAAATTTTTTTCAGCATTATTACCAAATACTTCTGGCAACCCCTCTAATTTTATATTATTTTCAAATATCACTAAATTAGATAAGCTGTCTATTATATATTTTTTGTTCCCTTTAAATAAAATTGCAATAGGCTTTGTTTCAATTATTTTTATTGAAATTGTGTTGGGATATTTTTTTTTAACTTCAATTTTGTTTAAAAAGTTGATTTGTTTTAAAGGTTCTGCAATATCTTTATTTGTAATTAAAAAAATATTTTTTTTATATAAATGTTTTAATTTACTAATTATTTCAGTATTTTTTATTAATAGATTATTTTTTACTTCAATGTTCTTGATTTCAAATAATTGAAATTTTTTTTTGCTAGTTAAGTTAAGCTCTTTAGAATTGAAAGTTGATAGAATAATAAATATTAAAAACAATAAAAAAATTTTATAAATCTTTATCATCTATTTATGCTGGCATCTTTTAACATCCAATCAACTAGGTCATCAAATTTTAATCCACAGTAACTAGCTATTTCAGGAACGAGCGAAAGCTTAGTCATTCCAGGCTGAGTATTTGTTTCCAGTAAATAAAATTTATTTTTAAAAAATTTAAAATCTGATCTTGTTATACCTTTGCAACCTAATATTTTATGAGCTTTTTTTGCTATTAAGAGAACTTCTCTATATTTATTTTTTAATATTCTGGCTGGCATAATATGAGTTGTTTTTGCCTTTGTAGAGTACTTTGCCTTATAATCGTAAAACTCTCTTTTGGGAACAAGTTCAATTGCCCCTAGAGCTTTATTTCCCATTACTGAAACTTGAATTTCTTTTCCTGGTATATATTCCTCTACAAGAATTCGATTATATTCTTTATTGAGATTATTATAATTTTTCTTTAATTGCCCTTTATTATTGCAGATATGTACACCTAAACTAGATCCCTCATTAACAGGTTTGATAACTATAGGAAATTTAATTTTTTTTTTTTTAATTTTTTTAACCAAATCCTTTTGAGAATCTTTTTGAGAAACAAAATATTTGGGTGACTTTATTCTATTTTTTTTAAATAAAATTTTAGACGCTTCTTTATCCATTGCTAAACTAGAAGCTATGACGCCAGAATGTGTATATGGAATTTTAAGTGATTCTAAAATTCTTTGTACGTACCCATCTTCTCCAAATTGTCCATGAAGCGCATTAAAAACTATTTTTGGCTTTAATCTTTTTAATTTATCAACAAAATATCCCTTTGCATCTAATTCTTTAACTTTATATCCTTTTCTTTTTAATGCTAAAGAACAAGCTCTTCCACTTAAAAAGCTAATTTGTCTTTCTCTTGATAATCCTCCCATAAGTATAACTACTAACTTTTTCATAATTTTTTTCCAATTATCTCAAGTTCCAATTCAAGTTTAACTCCAGTTTTTTTAAAAACTTTTTTTTTTACCATATTAATTAAATTTTCTAATTCACTTGATTTTGCATTTCCTTTGTTTATAAAAAAGTTGCAATGTTTAGCAGAAATATAAGTATCACCAACTTTCATTCCAGCACATCCAGAATCTTTGATTAAAGACCATGCTTTTTTATTTTTAGGGTTTTTAAAAGTACTCCCACATGTTTTTACATGTGACGGTTGATCTTTTTTCTTTTTTTCAATTAAACTTAAAGTTTTATTTTTTATTATATTTTTTTTATCACTTTTTCCTTTAAAGGTTGCACTTACAAAAATTAGATTATTATCCAAGTTGCTTCCTCTATAATGGAATTTAATATCAGATGCATAGATTACACGAAAATTACCACTTAGGTCTATAGCTTGCACTGAGACTAAAATTTTAGAAACATCTTCTCCATAGCAACCAGAGTTCATTCTTATGCCACCAGCAATAGTACCTGGTATACAAGATAAAAATTCAAAACCAGATAAAGAATTTTCATAAGCAAAGTTTGAAATAAGTTTGTCATAAGCAGATGCACCCGTTATTAACATGTTGGCGTTTATTAAAGATATATGGGAAAAAGATTTACCAAGTTTAATTATCACTCCATCAAAACCTCCATCTCTTACAATAGTGTTTGAACCTTCTCCCAAAACTTTAATTTTATCAAAACCATCTAGATTTTTTAAAAAAATAGATAGCTCACTTAAATTTTGGGGTTTAAATATTGCTTTTGCATCTCCTCCTAATTTAAACCATGAATGTTTTGAAAGACTTTCGTTAAATAAAATTTTACTTGAGATTTTGGGTTCGATTTTTTTTAACTGTGAAATTAAATTCATTTTAATTCATTTCCAATATTTTTTATCCAATTTGATATACTACCTGCTCCCATGCAAATAATCATTTCATTCTCTATCAAGTTTTTTTTAATGTAATTTTTTAATTCATCTTGATTTTTTATATTGATTACCTGAGTTTTAGATTTTTTAGAAATTAACTTAGATACATAATCTTGACTAAATTTTTTTATTTTTTTTTCTCCTGCTGGATAAACTGGGCACAATACTACTATGTCACTAGAAGAAAATGAAACAGCGAATTCATTTATTAAAGATTTTAATCTTGAGTATCTATGTGGTTGAAAAACACAAATTATTTTTCTATTTTTATTTACTTCTCTTGCTCCATTGAGTACAGCTTTTATTTCAGTTGGATGATGGGCGTAATCATCATAAAATTCTCTTTTTCCGATTGTAAATACTTTAGTGAATCGTCTTTGTATGCCTAAAAACCTTTTAAGTGCTTTTTTAATTTTATGAACTTCTATCCCAAGGTTTAAAGCGATTACAATTGAAGCTGTAGCGTTAGTAATATTATGATTACCTATTAAATTTACTATTATATCTTTTATAACTTTAGATTTCCCTAGGGAATCTCTTATTTTTAAATCAAAAATAGAATAATTTTTTTTCTTTCTTGTTTGAGTAATTCTATAATCCGAATCTTTGTCAAAACCATATGTTAAAAAATTTTTTGTATTTAACTTACGTAATAATGACTTTGAATTATTGCTATCTATACAAATAATTGATTTCCCAAAAGTGGGTGTTTTTTCAATAAACCTACAAAAGCTTTTTTTTAATTTGTCAAAAGTTCCATAATAATTTAAATGTTCTTTATCTACATTTGTTACAATAGAATACGTAACTGGTAATTTTAAAAAACTTCCATCAGATTCGTCTGCTTCAATTACTGCCCACTCTCCCTTCCCTAATTTTGCATTATTTTTAATAGAGTTTATAACACCTCCATTTATTACAGTTGGGTCTAATCCAGCTTCTACTAAAATATTTGCTATTAATGATGTTGTGGTTGTTTTTCCGTGCGATCCAGTAACCACAATATTTTTTTTTAATGCTACGATATTAGCTAACATTTCACCTCTTTGAAAAATTGGTAATTTTCTGTAATTTGCAGATACCAGCTCATCATTATTTTTTTTAATCGCAGAAGAAATAACAATCATGGTTGCTTTTTTTAAATTTTTTTTGTTATGGTTAGGAAAAATATTAATCCCTAATTTAATTAACCTATCTGTATTCTTGTTATAATTTAAATCGCTACCTTGGACTTTAAATCCCATATTATTCATTATCTGAGCCAGGCCACTCATTCCAATTCCACCAATACCTATAAAATGAACTATCTCATTACTCCCAATTTTAATTCTCATTAAATAAGTTCCTTAATTTCATTTTCTATATTTTTATAAACATTTCTTGTGACGCTATTTTTTATACTTTGTCTAGTGTTTTCTAATTTATTTTTATTTTTTATAATTTCAATGATCAAATTTAATAGATTGTCTGTATTAAAATTTTTTTGTTCTAAAAGCCAGCCACATCCTTGATTTTCATAATATTTTAAATTTAAATATTGATGGTTATCGATTGAATCTGCAAGTGGAACACCAATAAAAGGGACCAGAGTATAAGCCAATTCTGATGTAGTAGAGGCCCCACACCTGGTTATTGCAAGGTTTGAAGATAATATTAAATTTGAAATATTTTTTTCAAATTCAAAAACATAATTTTTTATATTATTTTTATTATAAAAACTGATTAAAGAATCTTTTTGTTTTAAAACACACTGTTGATTAATTTCAACATTATATCCATTGTCTTTTAACTGTTTGATTGCTTGAGGTATAACTGTCCCAAAAACTTCAGCCCCTTGACTCCCTCCTAAAACCAAAATACAAATTTTTTCTTTATATTTACTTTTTTCTTTATATGTATAATTAATTACTTGTTTGTTTAAAATTGAACCCACTTCATGAATTTTATTTCTAAACTTTTTTGGATAGTTTTCTATTATTTTTTTTGCAATAAGCATTTTTTTTGAGTAATGTAATAAGTGTTTATTAGCTCTTCCAATAACTATGTTATTTTCATAAATAACAAGAGGTAATTTAAAAAAATTTGATGCAAAGCATGGCGGAAATGAGACATACCCCCCAAACCCAACTATTAAATTTGGTTTTTCTTTTTTTATTATAATAATAGATTTTATAATTGAATATAAAATTAGAAAATACGATATAATTTTTTTAAAAATATTTTTATTAGTAGGTGTCCATGTATTTAGTATGTGTGACCTGAGCTTAGTATGATTTTTTATAAATTTATTTCCACGATTATCTGTTACTAATAAAACATCATACCCAAGATCAAAAAAGTGTTTCATTAAATTGACTGCTGGAAATATATGTCCACCTGTCCCACCTGCGCAAAAGATTATTTTTTTACTCATTTCTTGAATGCCTGTTTGTGTCTTTTCGTGTAAAATTTAAAATTATACCTGCTATTATAGAGCTTCCAATTAATGAAGACCCTCCATAACTTAAAAAGGGTAAAGTCATACCGGTAGTTGGAAATAATCTTGTATTTACCCCTATATGTATAAATGTTTGAATAATTAACAAAGAAACTAAGCCTACTAAGCTCAATTTAAGAAATTCATCTCTTCCAGAAAAAACTTTTTTTAAAACTTTGTATCCAACAAAAAAAAATATTATTACAATAAATAAAACAAATAAAACTCCAAACTCTTCAGAAATGACAGCAATTATATAATCCGTGTGTGCTTCGGGCACTCTATCTTTTAAAACACCTTCTCCCATTCCTTGGCCTGTTAAACCTCCTTGTTTTATAGCATCTAATGCTTTCTGAGATTGAAAATTATCACCTGTTTTTGGATCTAAAAATGTTTTAATTCGCAAAATTATATACCCAAATTTTTCTGGAAATAAAAAAATTAACAATCCTATGGTGACTACAAATGAGATGGCTAAAATAAATAATAATAACATATTAAATCCTGATACAAAAATCATCGTAATCCAAGTAGAACTTAACAAAAAGGTTTGGCCAATATCTGGTTGATTGATTAAAAGTATAGAAATAAATAATAAAATTATAAAAGAGTAGAAATATCTTCTATAAATACTAATTTTTTCTTCAAAAATAATTATTCTTGCAACTATAATAATAAATAATGGTTTTAATAATTCAACGGGCTGGAAAGCTGGCAATAAAGGTAAATCTAACCATCTTTTTGATCCTTTTATCTCTGTACCAAGTATAGGAACCATAACCAAAATTAAAACACTTGCAAAAAATAATAAGTTTAAAAATTTTATTAATTTATTATTGTCTTGAATGGAAATTGAAAACATTAAAAACAAAGATATAATAACAAAGATTAGATGTTTTGAGAAAAAGAAATAAGTATGTTTGTTCATTTTTTCAGACATTACTGAAGTAGTAGAAGAAAAAGAAAAAAAAAGTCCCAGAAATAACAAAAATATAAAAAAAAATAATATTTCTTTATCAACATTTCTCCACCACTTTGCTATTAAGCCTGTATTTTCTCTACTAAAATTAAACATTAATTTTTTATCTAAAATTTTTCATTATTAATTTTTTAAAAAGTTTTCCTCTATTTTCAAAATTACTAAATTGATCAAAAGATGCAGCGGCTGGACTTAATAATATAGTGCTTTTTGATTCTTTGTTAATTTTTATATCTTTCTTAATATTTTTTAATGCTTTGGATAAATTATTTGATATTTGATATGGAGCAAAATTCATAATTTTTTTTTTAAAAAAGTTAATACTTTTGCCTATAATGTAGGCTTTTACAATTTTATCTTTTACTTGTTTTATAGAAAATTTATCTCCAAGCTTTGGTTCACCCCCTACTATCCAATAAATTCTATTGTAGTTTGATAATGATTGTAAGCATGCATCAAAACTTGTCGCTTTCGAATCATTAATACATAATACTTTATTACTTGAAAATACAATTTCCTGACGATGAGGCAAACTCTTAAAACTATTAATTGCCTTTATAATTGTCTTTTTACTAATTTTTAGTTTCTCAGATATTTTGTAAGCAAAAGCTAGGTTTTCTAAATTACCCTTAGTTTTAAAGCTATTGTTATTAATTTTATTTAATAGAAAGTCTATACTTGATTTTTTAACTGAAATTAATTTTGAATTTAAATTTTTAGATTTAAAAATTTTTTTAATATACTTTGAATGCTTGTTATTATCATTGATATATGAATAATCTGTTTTTTTTTGTCCAAAGAAAATTCTTGATTTAGTTTTTATATAATTTTTCATACTTTTGTGTCTTTCTAAATGGTCAGGTGAAATGTTTAATATCGCTGCGTATTTAGATCGAAAAAATCTTGAATATTGTAGTTGATAAGAAGAAACTTCTAAAATAAAAATAGTTTTTTTTTCTATCTTACTTAATGACAATACAGGTTCACCAATATTTCCAACTGTAATTACTTTAAATTTGGCTTCTTTTAATATTCTTTCTATTATTTTGCATGTAGTAGATTTTCCATTAGTTCCTGTGATTGAAATTATTTGTGATTCTTTATTAAATTCAAAAAAAATATCCAAATCTGTAATTATTTTATTTAAATTTTTTCTTAGATATTTTTTTATTTTACAACGGTTAATATCTATTCCTGGGCTTAAAACTATATTATCAATCGATTCTTTTTTATTTAACCAAAACTTTGTAGTTGAAAGATTTATCTTTTTTATTTTTTTTCTTATTTCGATATTATCATCCCAACAAAATACTTCTGCACCTAATTTTTTTAAAGTCTTTGCAACTGAAAAACCTGTGAGACCCATACCATAAATTGCGATTTTCTTGTTTTTGTATTTTTTTGATTCGACCATTAACTATCTTAATTTTAGTGTAGCCAAACCTATTAAAGCTAAAATTATTGATATAATCCAAAATCTAATGACTATCGTAGATTCTGCCCAACCTTTTTTTTCAAAATGATGGTGTAGTGGAGCCATCATAAATACTCTTTTTCCTGTTAATTTAAATGAAATGACTTGAATAATTACCGATATAGTTTCAAGCACAAATAGGCCTCCTATAATTCCAAGGACGATTTCATGTTTTGCTATTAAGCTCACAGCACCTAAAGATCCACCAAGTGACAACGAGCCTGTATCTCCCATAAAAATTTTTGCAGGAGGTGCATTAAACCATAAAAATCCTAAACATGAACCAACTATAGCACCACAAAAAACAGAGGCTTCTCCTACATTTGGGATATATGGTATTTGTAAATACTCAGAAAAAACAGTGTTACCTACAATATAACAAATTAAAGTAAATGATAACGCTACCAACATAACAGGTACAGTTGCTAAACCGTCTAATCCATCAGTTAAATTAACTGCATTTGATGAACCAACAATTATAAAAATTGCAAATGGAATAAAAAATAAACCCAAATGAATAGTGATATTTTTAAAAAAAGGAAAATAAAGATTTTCAAGATTATCATTATCCCCAAATTTAATTAACATTGTAATAGCGAGTAACGAAAGTAATATCTGAAATAAAATTTTCTTTTTTGAAGATATACCTCTAGAATTTTTGTACTTTATTTTTAAATAGTCATCTACAGCACCTAGTAGACCAAAACTGGTAGCAACCATTAATAAAACCCAAATATAAGGATTGCTAAGATCTGCCCATAGTAAAGTACCAAAAAGTATTCCTACTAATATAAGAAGGCCTCCCATTGTTGGTGTTCCAACTTTTTTAATTATATGATCTATTGGTCCATCTTCTCTTATTGGACCTGTGATTTTATGAGATTCAATAAATCTAATAAATGGAGCACCTACAATAAAAACTATCAATAAAGACGACATTACTGAAAGCCCTGTTCTAAAAGTTAAATAGCGAAATACGTTTAGTGCTGAAAAATCTTCAACTAAAGAGATTAAAAAATTATATAACATTTACTTTTCCTTTTTTAATATTTTTTGAAAATTTGCTTAATCCTGTTGCATTTGAACCTTTTACCATAAGTACATCATTATTGTTTAAGAAAAATTTAAAATAATTATAGGCTTCATCTAGATTGGAAAAAATTTTCCCTTTTTTGTTTGTAGACAATGAATTAAAAGTTTCTTTTACATGATTTCCATAAACAAAAGCTTTGTCTATATCACTATTATTTATCACTGTTGATAACTCTCTATGGAATTTTTTTGCTTTTTTTCCTAATTCTAACATATCGCTAATAAAGATTAATTTTCTTGAATTTGATTTTTTTTGATGATGTTTCATATTGTTGATAGCAGATGACATGGATAATGGATTCGCATTATAACTTTCATCAATAAATTTAAACTTCTTATTAAATTTTTTAACTATTAATGTATCTCCTCTTCCGTGGGGTATATTGAAGTTAATAAATTTTCTTTTTAACTTTTTTATATCTAAATGCAATATAGAAAAAACAGACAAGCAAGCTAAAATATTACTCACAAAATTATTTGTAGAGTGTTTAACGTCAAAATAATAAACTATTTTATTTATACTGACTTTTAAAATAAAAAAATTTTTAACTTTCTTTATTCCAATTAAATAAATATCAGCTTTTTTTTGCATACTAAATGAAATTATTTTTATTCCTTTTTTTATTGCTTTTTTAAATAAAAAATCAAAAAACTTGTCATCTTTGTTTAAAATAATTTTGCCATCAGGTGTTATATTATTAATTATTTCTGCTTTTGCTTTCGCAATATCTTTTAACGATTTAAAATTTTTAAAATGTGCGCCAGCTATATTGGTAATAACAGCAATCTGTGGTTTAATTATTTTTGATAAACTATCTATTTCACCTTTTTTATCCATTCCTATTTCAAATACACCGTATCTGGTATTTTTTTTTAAATTAGAGATGCTAAGAGGAACGCCATACTTATTGTTATAAGAATGAGGTGAATAGTATGTTTTGCCAAAGTTATTTAAACCAAAGGCTATGAGATATTTTAAAGTAGTTTTCCCAACACTACCTGTGATTCCAATTATTTTTGCCTTAGTATTGGCTCTTGTTACTTTAGCTAAATCATTTAAAGCAATAAATGTATTTTTAACTTTTATAATTTTGTTGCTTGGAATTTTTTTAGTTTTTTTGCTTACTATTAATTGCATAGCACCCTTTTTAATAGCTTGTGAAATAAATCTATGTCCATCATATTTTTTTCCTTTTATAGCAAAGAACAAATTATTTTTTTTAATAGTTTTTGTGTTGATGGAAACACCACTATAATTTACTTTTTTATTATCCATAATTTTTTTATTTCTAAGTATTTTTTTTATCAATTTTTTTTGATAAGAATCTTTTTGATTAGAAAATTTTTTATTTTTTATTAATTTTTTTATAATTTTAATATCTGAAAATTTTATTATTTTTCTTCCGTAATCTTGATTATTTTCATGACCTTTTCCAGCAACAAATAATAACTGATTTGATTCTAATTCTAATTTTTTTATAGCTTTTTTAATTGCTAACTTTCTATTACCAATATTTGCGTATACTTTACCGCAACCTTTTATTATTGTATTTCTTATTATTTTTGGATTTTCGTATCTTGGGTTATCATCTGTAACAAATATTTTATCGCAATATTTTTTTGCAATCTTGCCCATTTTAACTCTTTTTTTTTTATCTCTATCCCCCCCACAACCGAATACTATTATTATTTTTTTATTAAACTGTTTTTTAATAGCAATAAGACTTTGCTCTAAAGCTTCTGGTGTGTGAGCAAAGTCTACTATGATTTTAGAATTATTTTTTAGACTCGCTATGCATTCAAGCCTGCCACGTACAGGTTTTATTTTACTAACTTTTTCGAAAATTTTATTTTTTTTTATTCCACAACTTGTTGCTGCTAAAATAGCCATAAGTAAATTTTTTATTTGGAAATATCCAATTAGTGGTATATTTAATGAGATAATTTTTTTATTGAATAAAATTTTAATTATCTGTTTATTGTCATAGTATTCATTTTCTAAAATTCTAATTGTTCCTGAATTTCTTCCAATTGTAAGCATTTTTATTTTTTTCTTGTTAGAAATTTTTTTTATAATTTTAAATTCCTTGTTATCCTCATCTGTTATAATTTTTGATTTTTTGTTTAGTAAATTATTAAATAAGTGCATTTTTGAGTTTAAGTATGATTTCATACTTTTATGATAATCTAAGTGATCGTGACTAAGATTGGTAAAAATTCCCATTTTTAAATTTAAATTGTCTAATCTTTTTTGATCTAAACCATGACTTGATGCTTCTAAAATAACATTTTTTACTTTATTTTTTTTTAAAACTTTTAAACTTTTATGAAGTAATACAGGATCAATTGAAGTCAAATTAGTTTTTTTATTATATTTTTTTGAATTTATGCCAAGTGTACCAATTGATGCTACTGAGATTTTGTGAAAATTTAATATTTGATAAAAAAAATCTGCAACTGAAGATTTTCCATTTGTTCCAGTAACTGCTATTAAATTTGACGGTTTCTCTCTATAAAAATGAGAAGAAACTTCAGTTAAACTTTTTCTAATATTTTTTACTAAGATTAAAGGTACTTTGTAATTATTTAATCTTATCTTCTTATTAGAAATAATTGCTGATGCACCTTTAGATATAGCTTCGTTAATAAATTTTGTACCTAGATTTTTATTTCCATCAATTGCAAAAAAAATATTATTTTTTTTCACTGTTCTTGAGTCAAATGAAATGCCATTTACAAATATCTTTTTATATATTTTGTTTGTGTTTTTGAGTAAATTTCCTAGCAGCATTTAAAATTTTTTAGAAGCTTCTAGGTTATTTATGGCTAAAATTGGACCAATTTTTTCTATTATTTTACCCGCAACAACGACTGTATTCCATCCAGAGGTATTACGCATTTCACCTTTATATTTATAGCCATTTGGGAAATCTGTTGTAGGTGGAAAATCATATACAAAATTGGGAGCAGGTTTTGGTTCGTCTAACATTACTAATAAAACATATTTTGGTCTGGTAGCTGGAAAAAGAGAAACAAATGTATTAAGTTTTGCTTTTGAATTATATTTTAAAGCAGTTCCTGTTTTTCCTCCTACTTCGTAACCCTTAATATCAGCAAAGTTTGCAGTACCTTCGTTTAAACTTACTACTTTTCTTAACATTATATTAATAGCATTGCTTGTTTTTGTTGAAATGACTTTTTCTCTTTTCTTTAATGGTTTATTTTTTTTTTCTAGAATATATGGATTAATTTTATAACCTCCGTTTCCTAGAATGGCATAAGCTTTTGCTATCTGAAGAGGTGTTGTGGTTATACCGTGACCATAAGATACTGTTGCTAGTTTACATTTTCCCCATTTAAATGAAAGTGGAGTACCTATTTCTTCAAGATCAAAATTAATTGTATCAAGTATACCTAAGGTTTTTAAAAAACTTTTATACTTTTCAACACCAATTTTTTGAGCTATTCGAACTGCCCCAATATTAGAAGAACGAACTAAAATTTGTTCAGTGTTTAAATTTGTAGGTAATTTATCGTGTTCACTAATTGTATATTTGTCACAGTTTATACTATGTTTTAAATTTTTAAATATTGTGCTTGAGTCTATTATTTTATTTTCTAAACCGGCCGCTACAGTAAAAGTTTTAAATACAGATCCTAACTCATACACTCCTAAAGTAATTTTATTTGAATAAATATTATCATTGATTGAAAGTCTTTGGTTCAAATCATAATCTGGCATAGATACCAAAGATAATACTTTACCATTTGTAACGTCCATTAAAATTGCGGCACTACCTATATTGTTAAAATTTGTTTGCGCATCGATCAGTTCTTTTCTAATTAAATGTTGTAAATTTGAATCTAAGGTTAGCGATAAAGGTTGATTAATTTTATCTTTATTATTTAACTCAGAATTAAAAAATTTTTCCACGCCAGAAATACCCATATTTATATCATCTGTTTGACCCAATATATGACTAAAAAGATTTTGTTGCGGATAAATTCTATATTCTTTGGGATCAAACACTAGAGCTTTGTTGCCCATTAACCAAAACTGATCTTTCTCTATTGGTGTCAATCTTTTTCCAATGGAAAAAAAATCTCCCTTATCTATTTTAGTTTTAATTTTTTTTAGATTAATATTGGGAAATAAAAGACCTAATTTAATTAGAAAATTTTTTTTTTCATTTCCTTTTAATAGTTTGGGCCTAACACCTATGTCATAAAGTATTACATTGGTTGCAAGAACAGAACCATTTTTATCTATAATATCTCTTCTATTTTTATTAAATTCTTTTTTATAAACATTATCATATAAATTTTGTTCAGAAGAAAGCGATAGATAAACAATTTTAATTGTAAAAATAAAAATTAAACTAATAAAAATAAAAGATAAAAAACTAACTCTGGTTAATGAGATTTTTATAATATTTAAATCGATATCTTTTATAAGTTCGTTATCAGTATG
>Ga0209709_10000806_pt1 | contig 29629 bp, 24 predicted proteins | sample ArcticOcean_MG_C_2_FD_187435 | JGI IMG/M metagenome (GOLD analysis project Ga0209709, IMG submission 187435) | Marine microbial communities from western Arctic Ocean - ArcticOcean_MG_CB4_136 (SPAdes) (version 2) | ecosystem: Environmental > Aquatic > Marine > Oceanic | place: Arctic Ocean... | reverse complement strand
TATCAAATATAGGTATGTCATCTTGATTCTCTTCGCCTGAGTAAAGATAGAAAATTCTCGGTTTTATTTGATGCGCTATATTTGAGTCATTTATTTTTTTTGATAGTGTCATTTCGCTATCTAAAGAAAATATAGGTATTGTTTTACTTGGGTTTGATGAAAAGCCTGAAGTCTGATTTCTTAAATCATAGCTTGTATGCTGAATTTTAAATCTTGGAGTAATACTCAATCCTTTCATTAGAAATTCCCTATCCATGCCTAATTGAATATCTGCCCTAGTGCCATCAACTTTTGAAATATGATTCCATTTGGTAACAGATGCTTTTAAATCATAATTATTTATAAAATTTTCTCCCCATCTTTTGTGGATATTTATGTCTGGGAGTATGTCATACGGTTGGGAAGATCTATTGATGTTTTTATCAAATGTCTGGTAGGCTAAAAATCTTGATTTTATATCCCAACCGTCTTTATTGTAATTTAATTTTGCATGCCTAGTTTTATATGTTGTGCTGCTTTTTGAAATTCCTTTCCCAAAATCATCAAAATAATCTTTGTCTGAAAATTTATCATATAGTAAATCAATATCTAAATTATTTGATAGTGTTTGTTGGTGGGTCATGTAAAAGTTATACCTGTCGCTATTATCCCTAGTATTTTTTCCTGAACCTTTATATTTTGAGTCATCATTCAAATATGAAAAGTAAATAGAGCCAGCATAATTATTATTTAAATATCGAAAATTAGATTCAATTTTACTACCTCTTTCTTGTATGTATGATGGTTGTATCAACATATCCATATTAGGGGAGATATTCCAATAGAAGGGTGTAAAAACATCCGGGCCTTGTACCCAGTCACCAGAAAAATTTGGAACTAAGAAACCAGTTTTTCTTTGATCATCTAAAGAAAATTGCATATAAGGTGAGTAGAAAACAGGAATGCCTTTAACAGTTATAAATACATTTTTTCCTTTTCCAATTCCTGTTTCAAAATCAAGTTCTGTTGCCTCGGTAATAAGACTCCAGTCTGGGTTCATGAGGTCGCAAGTCGTGTAAGTGGCATTCTTTAAAAACATTTTTTTATTTTTTAAGCGAACCCCGTAGCTTGCTTTCCCCGATATATTAAGAGATGGGTATTTGTATTCTGGAGCTAGAAAATCAGCCCTAGATGTTTTGGTGTTATATTCAGCATAAGGCGCATCTATTTCTATACCTTCATTTGTATATTTTACATTCCCACTTAATCTAGCCCTGTCTTCAAGCTGAAGAACATTGGTTAGCGAACTTTTTATAACTTCATCTCCCCTCGTTATTTGTGTATCACCCTGAAGTATAGTTATTTGTTTATTTTCATCTCGATAGCTTTCATTAGCTTCAATATTTATAATTTCTGAAGTCTCATATGTTTGACTTTCAATTTCACTGATTTTTGTTTTATCAGGAACTATTATCTCTGTAGAAGTTTTGTGCAACTCATAGACAGAACAGCAAAAGAAATTCTCTTCATCAGGTTCCTGTGAATATATTTCCGCAGAAAAAAATGCGAATACACATATTGTTATGTTAATTAATTTTTTCATGTAAGATATATTATATATCAAATATTTGTGATAATAATCCTATCATATTAACCTATTGAGTGTATTTTGAATAATCTTAAAAATAACAGGTTTCTTCAAAAGCAAGGAAACTTGAGCGTTCTAGCGTTGTTTGTCTTTATTGCTCTATCTGCGATGCTTTTTATATATCAGCCTGAGCCTGAAGCTAATGCAAATAAGGTAATTCCAGTAGTTGTTAATACTGTGAATTTAAAAATGGAAGATATTGCTCCCAGGGTTGACTACACGGGAAGACTAGAGCCATCCAAGAAAGCGGAGTTAAAGTTTGAAATTAACGGAAGATTAGCAAAGAAATTAGTAGAGCCTGGGACAAAAGTTAAGGCTGGTGAAATATTATTAATCCTTGAAGAGTATTATATATTCGAAAAATTATACAAGCTAGCTCTTAGGAATCATGAATTACAAACAAAAGAAGTAGAGAGAATGGCTGTACTTGATAAAAAATCCTTACTGTCCAAATCTCAATATGACAAAACTATTCAAAAGCAGATTGAATTAGAGTCCTTTATGTATAGAAGTAAGCAGGACTTCTATAAAACTTTTTTAAAGGCAAATTTTTCTGGCGTTATAAATCAGATTAATATTGATGAAGGAGATACAGTCAGCCCCAATATGGTCGTAGCTAATTTAATTGATAACTCAAGTTTAGATTTATATGTTGAGGTTAGAGGGAATGTTATTAAAGGTTTAAAATTAGGCATGAATATTACTGTTTCTTCTAAAGAGGTGGTAACAGCAGGAGAATTAATAGCATTTCAAACAAGTCCTGATTTGGAAACTTATACTCACCTTTTAAGAATTCGAATTAAAGATAAGGGCTTGAGGGCTGGAATGATGGCAACAGCAAAATTTATACTTCCCGAAATAAACAATAGTTTTGGTGTACCAGTCGCATCAGTTTTAAATGATGATGGAAAAAAATTTATTTTTAAAGTTCAAAATAAAAAATTAAGAAAAATAGAAATAAACCTTATTACGAGATTTGAAGAAATTTACGTTATCAGTGGTAATATAAAAGAAGATGATGTAATTGTAATAAAAGATGTCTCTTCTTTGTCGGAAGATCAAGATGTCTTAATATCTAAAAACAATTAAGATTATGATAGATTATTCAATAAAAAATCCATTAATAGTAAATTTATTTTTATTATTAGTTGTGATCGTGGGCGTTATATCATGGAAAGCAATGCCTGAAGAAATGTTTCCAGTTGTTGAGAAAGATTCGATCAAGATAAATACCGTTTACAAGGGAGCATCTCCAGAGGAAGTAGAGAAGCAAGTCACTATTCCAATAGAGGATATTTTAGATAACCTTCAGGATATTGATTACTATTATTCAAAAAGTTCTGAAGGAACATCTTCGGTTACCCTTAGATTAAAACCAAATGCAGATGTCGATGAGCTTCTTAGAATCGTAAGAGATCTTACAGACGCTATAGATGGATTTCCGGAGGAAGCTGAGGAGCCTGATATAACTAGAGTTAAGACAAGATTTCCAGTAATAAGCGTAAGCGTGTATGGAGATACAAGGCAAAGCTTACTATTTAAAAATGCAAAAAATATTAAACATCAAATCATGCAGCTTAATGGGGTAGCTGGTGTTGGGATAGCGGGAAATAGGGATGATGAGATCTGGGTAATTATAGACCCCTCTGTAATTTCTGCAAAAAGAATATCCTCAAAAGAAATAATTTCCGCTCTAGAGAATAATATTCGTGATTTACCTGGTGGATCAGTCAAGGCCGCGGAAGGCGATATTTTGTTAAGAGGCTTAGGGTCATCTTCTATTGAAGCAATAGAAAATATTAATCTTAAAAATAATGACACGGGTGGGCAGTTATTATTAAAAGAAGTTGCTTCGGTCGAGCAAAGGCTCGAAGAAGAGAACTCTATCGGAAGATTTAATGGGAAAAACGCTGTAAACATGTCTGTGACAAAAACTTCTGACGCTTCAGTATTTGATGTTTCAAGGGATGTTAGGAATGTTATTAACAATTATTCATTGCCCACCGGTTTAAAGCTCAGTGTATTCAGTGATTTTTCAAAAAATGTTAAAACTCGACTAGACACCGTAAAGTCATCAGGAATTATAGGGTTATTTTTACTTCTACTCTCATTGTATCTATTTTTAAATGTACGAGTTGCTTTTATAACGGCATTTGGAATCCCTGTTTCGTTTTTAGTGGCAGCTTTTGGAATGTACATTTTTGGATACACCATCAATATGGTTTCATTATTCGCTTTTCTAGTAGCGCTAGGAATGATTGTAGATGATGCGATTATAGTCACAGAAAATACCTACAGGCATATAGAAAATGGTATGGATCCAATATTAGCAGCAAAAATTGGCCCTAAAGAAGTCTTTTGGCCAATAATTGCCTCTACTTTAACCACCATAGCCGCATTTTTACCAATGTTTAGTATTTCTGGAACATTAGGAAAGTTTATCGAAGTTATTCCAGTTGTAGTAACAGTTGCCCTTGTGGGTTCGTTAGTGGAAGCTTTTGTAGTTCTTCCTTCGCATTGCGCAAGTTTTTTGAAAAAACCTAAAAAAGGCGACTTAAGAAAAGAGAAATGGAACAAAGCATTATCTGTTTATAAAAAATATTTAACATTTTGTGTAAAAAATAGATATTTAGTTTCCAGCATAACAGTAGGTATTTTATGTGTGGTGATTTCCTTTGCTATCACGCGAGTGCCTTATTATCAATTTGGAAAAGTAGATAGTGGCCAATTTTTTATAAATGCAGAGGCTTCAATTACTAGTAGTGTGAGGGATAGCGAAAAGTTAGCAATTAAGATGGAAGAAAAAATCTTAGCGCAATTAGGTGAAGCAGAATTAGAATCGCTTTATACAAATGTGGGCGTTAGCTTTAAAGATTTCAGTAGATTTAGTCTCGGTAGTCAGTATATTCAAATTGTTGTGAGCTTAAAAAAAAGTACGCCACAAGGATTTGTTGATTACGTTATTACACCTTTATTTAATTTATCTTTTGAAAACTACGGGACAAGAGAGCGAAGTGAAAAAGACATTATTAATAAATTAAGAATAGAGCTTTCTTCTATAGCAGGACTACAAAAACTAGCAATAAAAAAAGCATCTGGCGGACCTGGAGGGTCTGACATAGTAATTGGTATTGTTGGCCAAAACCAAAAAAAATTAACAAAGTACGCAAAAGAAGTTGAGAGCTTCTTATCACAAATAGAAGGGGTAAAAGATGTAGAGCAGGATCAAGACCCTGGAAAAGTTGAATTTAAATATAAGATTAATAACAGGGGTAAAGAATTAGGTTTATCGCAAGCCGATATTGCTAAATCAGTGCGCACAGGTTTTTTAGGAATTGAGGCCGCATATTTTAATTTGGACGGGGAGCGAGTTCCAGTTAGATTAATTTACTCAGAAAAATATAGAAACGATAGCAGTAAGATTTACCAGTTACCTATAGTTCTTAAATCTGGAAAAACAGTTTATTTGGCAGAAGTTTCTGATATCGAAGTTTCAAGAGGTATGAATACAATAAGGCATAGAGATGGACAAAGGTTAGCAATAGTTAAAGCAGATGTTGATCCAACAGTAATAACTCCTATAGAGGTAACAGCTTTATTTGATAAAAAATACGGAAATATTTTTAATATCGATAAAGATTATGAGTATATATATCTAGGAAGTAAAAAAAGAAGTAGAGAGAATTTTGCAGATATGAAAAAAACTGCCATGATATCTATAGCTATAATATTTTTCATATTAGCAGTTTTATTTAAGACAATTATTGATCCTTTAGTTGTATTATTTTCGATTCCTTTTGCAGTTGTCGGTGTAATTTTAGGGCACATATTATTCGGCTACAATTTGCAATTTCTTTCAGTGATAGGGCTGCTGGCATTAATTGGTATAGTGGTAAACGACTCTTTAATACTAATTGATTTTACAAAAAAATTACGAGCAGAAGGTAAAAATAAAATAGATGCAATTCTAGAGGCCTGTAATGTACGAGCAAGACCAATTGTATTGACATCAGTGACGACTTTCTTGGGAGTATCCCCATTAATATTTTTTGCTACAGGACAAACTAAATTCTTATCTCCTATGGCAGTTAGTTTAGGTTTTGGTTTATTATTTGCTACAATATTAATCTTAATTGTTTTACCATGTTTTTATTTAATTATGGATGATCTAAAAGAAATAATTTTAGGTAAATTAAAATCGAAATTTTAATTTATATTTACAAAAAATGAGGTATTAATTTGAGAAAATCATTTTTAGATGTCGGTAGAGTAAATTCAGAGAAGTTATTTGCTAGAAGATTTATTTTATTACTAACAGTTTTATCAATTCTTTCTTTGTTATTGATAACTCGATTATATTATTTACAAGTAATAAGTTATGAGCATTTTGATACCTTGTCCGAAACTAATCGTATAAAGTATATTCCCACTCCTCCAAGAAGAGGAATTATATACGACAGAAATAATATAGTGTTGGCTGAAAATTCACCCTTATATTCTATAGAAATAAATTTAAAAGAAGCCAAAGACATTAGAAAAATTATAGAATCGGTCAATGAAGAGATTTTATTGACAGCTCAAGAGATTAAAATATTTCATAAGAAAAAATTAAAGTACTCCCATCATAATTCTATAATTTTAAAGTCTAATCTAACTGACTCTGAAATAGCAAAAGTACTAGCAATCCGATACAAGCATGATGGTTTAGATGTTACAGCTAGCTTATTGAGAGAATATCCTTATAAAAAAATTACAAGTCATGTATTAGGGCATATAGGTTATATAGATAAGAGGGACTTATCCATATTGAACAAAAAAAAATATCAAAATAGTAAATACATAGGTAAGACGGGTATAGAAAAATACTACGAGAAGCAGTTACATGGAAGCCCAGGTTACAAGCATGTTGAGATTAATGCTAGAGGAAGGCAGATAAGAGATATAGATGAAAAGCCAGCCATTCCTGGTAAAGATATATATTTGACTATAGATATAGAGTTACAAGAGTACATGTATTCAAGATTACGAGGATACACGGGCTCATCTGTAGCGATAAATCCTAAAAATGGCGAAATATTGGGTATAATTAGCGTTCCAGCAGTAGACCCAAATCAAAAACTGTGGAAGCTTGACTTTGATCAAGAGCAAGTTTCAAAACTTAAAAGTCCAATGTTCAATCGCGCTACCCATGGCTTGTATTCTCCAGGTTCCACAATCAAACCTATAATGGCGTTAAATGGTCTGCACAGAAATATTGTGAGTTCATCGCAAGAATTTTATGCTGGGCCGTTCTTTCAGCTTCCAAATAACTCAAGAAGATTCAGAGACTGGAAGCCTAAGGGGCATGGTGTAGTCGATTTAGAAAAATCTATAATACAATCCTGTGATGTATATTTTTATATGTTAGCAAATAATTTGGGTATAGAAAAAATCTCATCCTTTTTAAAATATTTTTCTTTTGGGAGTAAAACAGGTATAGATATGCCGCATGAGTCAAAAGGGGTTTTGCCAACAAATAATTGGAAATTAAAGAATATCGGTACAAATTGGACGGATGGAGATACTGTAATAACAGGTATAGGGCAAGGATATTTTCTAACTACACCGCTACAGTTAGCTTATGCAACTAGTATCATTGCGAATAAAGGCTCAATAGTAATTCCAAAGTTAAATAAAAATTCAACACCAATCAGGAGTAATGAGATATTAGAAAAAGAAGATTTTTTAAAAAACACAATTAGCTCAGAAGACTGGGACACTATTTCAAATGCAATGTATAAAGTAGTGAATCAAAAAAATGGAACTGCATACTGGACCACAAGAAATAAAAAAAATAATATTTCAGGGAAAACTGGAACTGTTCAAGTATACGAGTTATCACAGGAAACAGATGTAAGAAGTAAAGAAAATATGCCAGATCATTTAAAAGATCACTCGTTGTATATCGGTTTTGCACCAAGAGAAAACCCAACTATTGTAATAGCAACAGTTATTGAAAATGTTGGTGGTGGAAGCAAATATGCTGCGCCAATAAGTAATGATATTATCAACTATTATTTAGATAAAATAAGAGAAAAAACTGATGAATAATAGAATTTTAGGTGTTACAGATTTTTTATTATTCTCATTGATAGTGTTGATTTCTGTTTTTGGTTTAATATTATTATACAGCGCTACAAATCAAGATATTGATATTGTTATAAAACAAGGAATTAAATTAGCTTTTTGTTTTGTTTTAATGTTAATAATAGGGTCTATAAATATAAATAAACTAAAATTATTAACTCCATATATTTATTTATTTTGTTTAGTGCTTTTAGTTGTGACATTGTTCTGGGGTCATGATTCAAAAGGAGCTAAAAGATGGATTTTATTTTATGGTTTTTCTTTACAAGTATCTGAAATCTTAAAAATAATTGTACCAATGATGCTTGCTTGGTATATCTCTAATTACGAAGACAAAGAGATTGAATTTAAAAAATTAATAATAAGTTTTATTATTGTATTTATACCTATTGCATTTATTGTGAAGCAGCCAGATCTAGGAACTTCATTAATAATTTTACTATGTGGTTTAATAACATTATTTTTGAGTGGTGTTAAGAATAAGCATATAAAATATCTTTTAGGATTATTTTTGATAGTAACGCCTCTGATGTGGAAGTTTTTTCTACTGCCTTATCAGAAGCAAAGAATAATGACATTAATAGAGCCAGCATCTGACCCTTTAGGATCTGGCTACCATATTATACAGTCAAAAATAGCTGTTGGTTCAGGTGGTTTTTTTGGAAAGGGGTTTTTAAATGGCACCCAGTCGCAATTAGAGTTTCTTCCAGAAAGAGGGACAGATTTTATATTTGCAGTTTTTGCAGAGGAATTTGGTTTTTTTGGTATATTAATATTATTTTTATTCTATTTAGCAATAATAATACGATGTATTAATATAGCAACAAGAGCAAAAAAATATTATGCTAAAATATTAGCAGGAAGCCTAACGTCAATATTTATATTGCTAATAGTAACAAATATATCAATGACAATAGGTTTGTTGCCAGTTGTAGGAGTTACTCTACCGCTATTAAGCCTCGGAGGAAGTTCTTTGTTATCAGTTTTTATAGCTTTTGGTATAATGTTTTCTGTAAGCAGGAGAAATTGATTGAAAATAATTAGATTAAAAGTATTAATCATAGGTTTTTTACTAAGTATTGCTATGCATCCAGCTTATGCGTTAGATAAAGTTAGTTTAAAAAAATATCACCAAGAAATAGAGAAGATAATAACAACTTTAGAAGTTAAGCATAAAGTTTCACCAAATTACTCAAGAAAGGTTATAGAATCAATAAAATTTAGAGAGAAATCTTTAATCTCAATGAGTAATGCAGCAGAAAGAAAGAAAACTTGGGAAGAATACAAGTCAATATTTCTAACTCAAAGCAGAATAAAATTAGGGAGGGAGTACTATAAAGAAAATTATAAAATCCTTAAAGAGGTAGAAGATAAATATAATGTCCCCAGCGAAATAATAGTATCTTTCTTAGGCGTTGAAACAAATTATGGGAAAGGTACTGGAAAAATTAAGGTACTTGATTCCTTGGGAACCCTAGCTCTCCAACATCCTAGAAGAGGTAGATTTTTTAAAGCGCAATTAATTTATTTTATAGTGCTAACTTACAAAAATAATCTTAATTATGAAGATATATATGGGTCATATGCTGGAGCAATGGGAGTCCCGCAATTTATGCCAGAAAGTTATATAAAAAAAGGTGTGGATTATAATAATGATGGAAAAATAGATCTATGGAATGACAAGTATGATATATATGCAAGTGTGGCAAATTATTTAAAGATGAACGGCTGGCAAAAAGGTAAAAGTATATATTCTAATATCGTAATAAAAGATAAGTATCTCCATGGTGTATTTAAAGAAGGAGATAGGAAAACAAAATTTATAAAAGATGAAGATTTAGAAAAAATATTAAAAATAAGTAACAAAAAATCAGGCAAAAAATACCTAATTCTATTAAGTAAGGAGAATAAAAAATATAAACTTGGTTATAAAAATTTCAAAGTAATTATGTCATATAACCCAAGTACATTTTACGCGATGATTGTCACAGAACTAAGTGAAAAGGTTATTGTTAAATAATGAAAAATATATATTTTCTTATTATTGCTATTTTAATTTTTACTTCAGGCTGCACAGCAATAAAAAGAAATACCATGCCAGAAAACATTGAAAATAAGATATCTCATAAAATAATTCCGAAGTTAGAACGATATGCGAAATATGGTAATCCAAAAACCTACAAAGTATTTGGAATAAAATATAAAACTTTTGACACCCACATTGGGTATTCTGAAAAAGGAAAGGCGTCTTGGTATGGAAAAAAATTCCATGGGAGATTAACGTCAACTCGAGAAATATATAATATGTATGGAATATCGGCAGCTCATAAGAGTCTGCCTATACCATGCTATGTTAAAGTAACAAACCTAGATAATAAAAAGTCCTTGATAGTTAGGGTTAATGATAGGGGACCATTTAAAAAAGGAAGGATCATCGATCTTTCATATGCGGCAGCTAAAAAATTAGGATTCATCAAGCAAGGCACAGCTAATGTTTATGTGCAGGCAATAGATGTGAAATAGCATAGAAATCAAAATATAAGTGTTATAAAATAATTTTCAGATGATATAATGAGGTAAAATCAAAATAGAAAAAAACAATATTTAGTAATGTAACAAAAATAACTACTAAACATATTTCATGAGGACGATGATGATTAAATTTATAAAAAAAACATTTTTTGTATTTATTTTGGTAATAAATACATCATTTGCAGATAGTGTTTATCCATTCGCTATTCCAGAGATAAATGTTTCGAGCTATGCGTTACTAGATGTTAAAACCGGTTCAATAATAGCTGGGAAAAGGTTAGACAAGAAGGTTGAGCCAGCAAGTTTAACAAAAATAGCGACACTATATTTAGTATTCAAATCTTTAGATTCTAAGTACATAAGTGAAAATGAATATGCAATAGTAAGTAAGAAAGCTTGGAAAATGCCTGGGTCTAGAATGTTTGTAGAGGTTGGAAAGAAAGTTCAAATAAAAGATTTAATACAAGGCGTAATAGTTCAGTCAGGTAATGACGCAAGTGTAGTTTTAGCAGAACATATTGCAGGCAGCGAAACATTTTTTGTAACAATGCTTAATAAACTAGCAAAAGATTTAGGACTAGAGAATACTAATTTTCAAAATGTCACAGGAATGCCAAACAAAGAGCACTACACAACAGCTAGAGATCTAGCTATTCTATCGCAAAGACTAATACAAGATTTTCCTATTCAATACAAAAGGTTTGAGCAAAAAAAATATACATATAATGATATTACTCAATATAATAGAAATAAATTATTAAGGACATATGAGTTAGCAGATGGGATTAAGACAGGACATACAAGTTCTGCAGGTTATTGTTTGTCAGCTTCTGCACAATTAGATGACACAAGATTTGTAGCTGTAATATTTGGAGCTAAAAACTCAAGGGCAAGATTTAAATATGCAAAAACACTTTTTAAATTTGGATTTAGAAATTTCACTACAGAAAAATATTTTAAAAGGAAGCAAATTATAGCTAGAGAAAGAATATGGAACGGGCAAGATAAATATATTGATATTGGTTTTGATAGAGATATTTTTATTACGAAGCTTAAATATGACGACAAAAAAATAATTCCTAAAATAAATTTATTTAAAAAAATAAAAGCTCCAGTACGAATTAATCAAAATTTAGGAACCATAGATTTTGTTAGAGACAATAATATAATTGCCACTGAAAACATATATTCACTTAAAAGAGTAGAAGAAGGAAATTTATACAGAAGAGCATATGATATCGTGGCAAATTTTTTTATAGAAGATTAAGATATTGACTAATAAAGTTTTCATAAATAACCAAATATGTAATGCTGAAGAGGCAAAAATATCTATATTTGATAGAGGTTACTTATTTTCCGATGGGATTTATGAGCTAATACCTTACTTTAATTCAAAATCATTCTTATTTGACGATCATTATTTGAGACTTGAGCAAAGTTTAAAAATGATTGATCTTAAAAATCCTTATACCAAAAAAGAGTGGGTTAATAGGGTTAATGAAATTGCAAGTAGTTGTGAATATAAAAATTTTTCACTATACATACAGGTAACAAGAGGAATACCAGATAATTTTAACGGTAATAATTTAAGAGAACATGCTGCAACAAAGAATTACACCCCTTCAGTAGTAATGTTTTGCTCAGAAATCATGGATTTGGCAAAAAAAACTCTTGTAGGTCAGAAGGCTATAGTGATGGAAGATAAAAGATGGCTTCAATGTGACATAAAATCAATAGCGTTGCTTTTTAATTCATACGCAAAAACATTAGCTCATAAAGAAAATGCATATGAGGCAATTTTGATAAGAGATGGTTATGTTACTGAGGGCTGCACAAGCAATGTCTTTATAGTTAAAAATAATATTATTAAAACAGCCCCGGAAAGTAATTTAATACTTCCAGGCGTTACTAGAAAATTCCTGATAGATGAGGTTTCGGTAAGGTCTAATATAGATATTTGCATAGAAAATTATACAGAAGATGAGCTTATTAATGCAGATGAAGTATTTATAACGAATTCAACTCAAGGAATATTGCCTATTACAAAACTTAATAATAATTTATTAAATAACGGATCTTTTGGGCCAGTCACAGAAGTATTATACAAAGAACTTCTGCAGCACATTTCTTAAATGGAAAGTATAATTCAACACCAAAAAAAAATACTAAAATGTAGTAAGTGCAAAGATATGGAAGGTATCCCAGTAGTAGGTAACCCAATAGAATCAAAAATTATATTAATAGGTCAAGCGCCAGGAATTAAAGAGGGCGACTTAAAAAGACCATTTGCATGGACAGCTGGAAAGAATATGTTTAAATGGTTTTCTTCTATAGGGGTAAATGAAGAGAAATTTAGAAATAGTATTTATATGTCTGCAGTTTGCAGGTGCTACCCAGGAAAAAATTCAAAAGGCTCTGGGGACAGAGTGCCAACAGAAGTAGAAATAAAAAAATGCGCTAAATGGCTAAATTTTGAGATTGAAAAACTCAAACCAAAATTAATTATACCTGTTGGAAAGTTAGCTATTTCTCAATTTTTAGCGTTTGATAAACTAAACGAGGTTGTAGGTAAAAAAATAGTATATTCAAAAAATAATTATAAAATTGATATTGTTTCACTACCTCATCCTTCTGGGCTATCAACATGGTATAAAAAGGACCCAGGAAAAAATTTGTTAAAAGATGCTCTTGAAATAATTAAAAATAACTATTATTGGCAATCACTTTTAAGGTAATAATTTCTTGGCATTTTCTAATTTTTCAATATCACCTACGTCACACCATATTCCATCGTGTGTAAAAGCGGAAATTTTATTTTTATTAATCTCATTTATTAATACGTCAATAAGTTTATATTTTCCAAGTTTAAAATTTTCAAAAATAATTGGATTTAAAATGCTTATCCCTGCGTAAGTCATCATATTTGCGTCACCCGATATTACTCTTCCGTTACTGCATGAGAAGTCACCATTTAAATTGTGAGTAGGATTTTCAACCATAACTAGTACCCCATTATCATTTTGATCAATTTTTATACTAGATAGTTTGCAGTTTGTATAAATATCAGAATTAATAACTAAGAAAGGGCTGCCCCCTAAAAATGAAAGTGCATTATGAATGCCACCGCCTGTCTCTAATGGCCCTTTATTTTCAACAGAGTAAGTTATATTAATGCCATATTTCTCTCCATTACCAATAAAATCAATTATCATAGATGACAAATAGGATACATTGATGATCAAATCTAAAAAACCATACTTTTTTAGGAGCAAGATATTATGCTCAATTAAGGTCATTTTTCCTAATTGAATTAATGGTTTTGGGAGAGTTCTTGTAATAGAACCAAAACGCTCACCTTTACCGGCTGCTAATATTATCGCTTTCATCTAAAGTATTAATTGCCTCTGATGCAAAAAAATTAATTATTTGAAGATTATCATAATTTGAAGTTGCGTGAACTATATAACCAAGAGTCCTTTTAAGGTGCTGTAAGTAATTATGTCTATTAAATTTTACGCTTAACCTGCAGAAAATCCCTGAAGCTTTTAAATGTCTCTGAGCAGAAATTAGATCAAAATTATGAGAAAACTCATCATGAGAAAAATTATATCTATTATCTTCATTAAAACCATCTATAAAGAAATTTTTTAAAAAAATAAGAGAATTTTCATCGATATCTCTATAGCAGTCATTCACGAGAGATACAAAATCATACAAAGGTGAACCATACATGGCATCTTGATAATCTATAATAATAGTCTCATCTTGAATAAAAAATAAATTTTTTGAATGATAGTCTCTATGTACTAGTTTATTAGTGTTGTGATTAATATTACTAACAATTAGATTCAGACTTTTTAGCAGCTTTTTAATGTCTTGATTTGATATTTTTAATTTACAAAATTCACACAGCACCCATTGTAAAAAAAAAGAGCTTTCTTTAAAATATCTTTCTTTCTTATATTGAGGTACATTTCTCGCTTTAATTTTCTGTATATTTAATATATTAACTATTGAGTCACTATAAATTTTTTTTAAATTATCTTTATTAATTATGTCAAAGAATAATAGGTCACCTAGATCTTCAATAATTAAAATTCTATTATTAATATCTTTATGAATTATTTTCGGTGTTCTTATGCTGTTATCATTAAATATTTTCGTATACTTAATAAAATTATTAAAATTTCTTTTTTCTAACATACTATCCATCACGATATAGCTTTGATCATGCCCTAGAGCTCTGTAATACTTTCTATTACTTGCATCTCCTTTAATTTCACTAATTTTAAAACTCTTATTTTTAAAAGTATTATCAATATATTTTTTTATATCTTGTGTGTTCATTTTATGAGTTGTCAATATTATTTTGGCTTGTTACATCTCTTTTATAAGTATTTTGATCGCAACCTGACACAATAAAGATTAGAAAAAATATTGATATTGTCAGTCTTATTTTTTGATTTATATTATTCATAATTATATTATACTATATCTAACTCTTATATATTATGGATCAATATGAAGGCTTCTGACTTGTTTGTAAAGTGTCTTGAAAATGAAGGCATCGAGTATATATTTGGTGTTCCTGGCGAAGAAAATGCTGATTTTCTAATGTCCCTGCAGTGCTCAAATAAAATAAAATTTATTCTTACAAGGCACGAGCAAGGCGCTGCTTTTATGGCAGAATCTTACGGTAAATTAACAGGCAAACTATCATGCTGCTTAAGTACTCTTGGGCCAGGTGCTACGAATTTATTAACAGGTGTTGCTGATGCAAATATGGATCATTCTCCAGTTTTAGTCATTACAGGGCAGGGTTCATCCAATAGGCTTCATAAAGAATCTCATCAGATCATGGATGTTTGTAATATTTTTAAGTCTGTTACTAAATGGACCTCATCAGTTAGAGATCCGTCAACAATTCCCGAAATAGTCAGAAAAGCAGTTAGGTTGGCTACCTTGGAAAAACCTGGTGCTGTTCATATTGAGTTGCCTGAGGATATTGCTAAATTAGAGACTAAAAGCAAACCTTTAGCTTCCTTCCCTTTTAGAAGGTCAATAGCAGAAGAGGGTATCATTGAAAAAGCATATAACTTAATAACAAAAGCCGAGTCGCCAATTTTAATTGCGGGAAATGGAGCTATTAGGAAAAGAGCGTCTAGAGAATTAAGAGAATTTTGTGAAAGATCAAATATTCCAGTAGTCACTACTTTTATGGGTAAAGGAGCAGTTGACTGTAACTCAAAGTATTGTTTATCAACAGTGGGGCTAGGGGCAGTTGATTATGGAGATATAGCCATAAGAAATTCAGATTTAGTTATTACACTAGGTTACGACATGGTCGAGTATCACCCAAAACTCTGGAATAGAAATTCCCAATCGAAAATTATACACATAGATTTTGAGGCTGCTGAGATTGATGAATATTATATACCTGAAGTAGAAATAATAGGTGATTTAGCTTATACATTATCAAGACTCAATAATAAGATAGATGAAAAAGGTATAAGATCTTACAGTTTTAAATATGTTGAGAAGATGCGCCTAGATATACAAGAAGATATTGAGAAGCATAAGAATGATAAATCTAAAGGTCTTATAAAGCCCCAGAAATTTTTATATGATTTAAGAAGATTTCTAGACGGTCAAGATATATTGATATCAGACGTAGGCGCACATAAAATGTGGATAGCCAGAAACTACCCATGTTATGAACCAAATACATGCATAATACCAAATGGATTTTGCTCTATGGGATATGCTTTACCAGCGGCTATTTCTGCTAACCTAGAAATAAAAAATAAAAAGATTTTTGCTATCTGTGGAGATGGAGGGTTTCTGATGAATGTTCAGGAAATGGAAACCGCTAAAAGATTAAATTCTAATATTGTGGTGATAATTTGGGAAGATAAAGGATATGGGCTCATCAAATGGAAGCAACAAGCTGAATTTGGAAAATCAACAGATTTAGATTTTGATAACCCTGACTGGGGGAAATTAGCTAAATCATTTGGTTGGAACTATTTATTTGAAGATGATAGCTCAAATATAACAACACAATTACAAAAAACTAACAAACTTACCGGGCCAACATTATTTGTTATCCCAATAGATTACTCGGAAAATGAAAAATTAACGTCTTTCTTGAGTTCTTTAGAGGAATCATATAATGATTAGAAAAATTAAAAATATTACACCAGCTATAATAACTCAACCTAAATTATCGAGTGTACATTCACCATGGAATTTAAAAAAAATAGCAAACGTAGAGTGTATTAATAAAAAAGATGCAAATACGATTTTAAATATTGCTAGTAAAATGTTTACTGATGAATCAGAGTATCTAGATAAAATCTCAAGATTAAAAATACTTAAAAAGAGTAAGAATTTATTATCAAAAAGATCTAAGGATTTTGCAAAACTCATAGCCCTTGAGGGAGGCAAACCTCTAAAAGATGCAATTGTTGAGGTAAAAAGGGCTATAAATGGACTTGAGTTGTGCGCTGAAGCTTTAAAAAATTCTCATGGTCGCGAGATACCAATGAGTTTAAATACATCGTCTTTGAATAAGATGGCATTTACTAGAAAGTTTCCAGTAGGGCCTGTATTTGCTATTAGTGCTTTTAATCATCCATTAAATTTAATAGTTCATCAGGTTGGCCCTGCTGTAGCAGCAGGATGTCCAATTATAATAAAGCCCTCGATAGATACACCTTGTACTTGCTATGAGTTTGTAAAGTTATTAATAGAATCTGGCTTACCTGAGGGATTTTGTCAAATGATAAATACAAATAATCACGCTACAACACAATATTTGGTTTCTGACTCTAGAATATCATTCTTCTCTTTTATAGGAAGTGCAGATGTGGGGTGGAAGTTAAAATCTATGTTGTCCCCTGGCACAAAGTGCGCGATGGAGCATGGAGGGGTTGCATCTGTAATAATAGATAAAGATGTAAATTTAAAAAATATACTGCCTTCTCTCATAAGAGGATCTTTCTACCACGCGGGACAGGTATGCGTTTCCATACAAAAGTTAATTGTTCATGAAGATATAATAGAAGATTTCTTGAATTCTTTAAAACATTTAATTGGAAAAATTAAAGTAGGAGACCCAAGTAATATTAATACAGATGTTGGTCCGTTGATTAGACCCGGAGAAATAAAAAGAGTAGATAGAATTATAAAAGAAGCAATTCAAGAGGGCGCTGAATTAATATGTGGTGGTGAGCCAAAAACCAAAACAACATATAAATGCACAGTGTTGAGAAATCCAAAAAAATCATCTGCTGTTAGTCAAAAAGAAATATTTGGGCCTGTTGTAAGTGTTTATAGCTACAATGAAATAAATAATGCAATTGATATTGCGAATCATGATAAATATGCCTTCCAGTCCTCTGTGTACACAAGCAATATAGATACTGCAATGCATTGCTATGAGAAACTTGAAGCCAAAGCCGTATTCATCAATGAACAGACTGCCTTTAGAGTAGATTGGATGCCATTTGGTGGTATTAAGAGTTCTGGAGAAGGAGTTGGGGGAATAGAATACACATTTTCTGATTTATTTTATGATAAACTATTAATAATAAATTCAAAAAAAATAACAAAATAACCTATTAGGAAATTATGAAATACTTTGCCCTTTGTCTAATACTTATAACTTTAAACGCATACTCATCTAATAATGAGCCGCATCCTGTAATTGATTCTAGTTATTCGCCAAAATATACATACGATATAGAAAATATGAATCTAGAGGAGCTTAAAAAAAACCAAATTATAATTGGTGATTATTTAAAAAATAATAATAAAATAAAATCTACCAAGAGCATGGATAAAAAATTGCTTGATGCATTATTAAAATATGATGATGAGAGGATACTTATTACAAATGTAATTGATGAAATTATAATAGAATATAAGGTTAATGCAGAGATTAAGAAAACATTATTGAGCTTTAAAGAAACTTTTAAAATCACAACAAAAGAAAATAGATATCTTGTTAAGAATCTAAGAGATTATAAGTCTTACGATTTTCGTCTAGGTGCAGCATATTTGGCAATGATGAGCGCTCTTCATGAAACAGAACTCTATTCTAATTTAGTTAGAGATAAAAAAAATGTTGATACTAGTATAGGAAGATATAGTAAAAATTTAAAATTAGCTCAAAAAGAAGTTAATGCTGTAAGGTTAGAAATCGAGTATTTTAAGGAAATAAGAGAAGCGAGAGTAACATTAGTTAAGATTGAAAAAGAAATCTCTAGTAGAAACTAAATTATTTTTGGGCAAAAAAAAGCTAGTAGTTACTAGCTTTTAATTAATTACCTTGATGTATCTTACTAAGCTACTCTATCGCCTGGCTCTTTGCCACTATAGTAAGCTTCCATATTTTCTAAAACTCTATTTCCCATATCTATTCTAGTTTCTGTTGAAGCACTGCCTAGATGTGGCAGAAGAACAGCATTTTCGCATTCTAGGAATCCTGGATTTAGCTCAGGCTCTCCTTCAAATACATCTAACCCAGCTCCTGCTATAGTTTTGTTTTTTAGTGCTTCTATAAGCGCATCATTATCAATAACATCACCTCTAGCTGAATTTATTAAATACGCACCTTTTTTCATCATACCAATTCTTTCTTTGTTCATTAAATGGTATGTGCTTTCGCCACCTGGGCAATGAATAGATACAAAATCAGCTTTTTTAAGAACTTCCTCTACACTCTCACAAGGAGTCGCGCTATATTTCTTAATTACTTCATCAGAAGGCATATAAGGATCTGAAAATATTATATTCATTCCAAAACCAAAGTGAGCTCGATCAGCTGTCGCCTGCGCTATTCTTCCAAAACCAATACAGCCTAAAGTTTTTCCAGTAACCTTTGTTCCTCTTAAGTGAGTTGGTCTCCAACCAGCCCATTTCCCAGCTCTTAACTCTCTTTCTCCTTCACTTGTTCTTCTCGCTGCGCTTAATAATAACGTCATTGCTATGTCTGCCGTGCAAGCTGTTAATACTTCAGGAGTATTAGTCACCACTAAATTTTCTTTTTTAGCTGCGTCTAAGTCTATGTGGTTAAAACCAACACCAAAACTTGCGATAATTTTTGCCTTTTTATTTTCAACTGAAAGCACTTCGGCATTAATAGGATCTGTAACTGTTGGGCATACGCAATCATAATTTTGAAATGCTGATTGGAGCTCAGGTATTGTCATCGGAACATCACTTTCATTTAATGTTACGTCATATTTTTCTTTTAATTCTGCTTCAACTTCTGCAGGCCATTTTCTTGTAACTAATACTGTAGGTTTACTCATCTCTTTCCCCATTTAAAATTTTATAAATATTTATCCATTACTTCTTTCATTCTACTTCCCATTTCCGAAGGATTTGGGATGATATGTACTCCTGCCTCTTGTAAGAGCTTAACTTTTTCTGCTGCGCTTTCTCCTTTTCCAGAAACAATTGCTCCTGCATGCCCCATAGTTCTTCCTTTTGGTGCGGTTAAACCAGCAATATATGCTAACACAGGTTTTTTCATATGTTTTTGGACGTATTCAGCTGCCTCTGCTTCTTGAGGACCGCCAATTTCTCCAATTAGCATAACGGCTTTTGTTTTATCATCCTCATTAAATATTTCTAAAATATCCTTATGAGAACTGCCATTTATTGGGTCTCCTCCTATACCAACACTTGTTGAAATACCTAACCCTTCGGCAGATAGCTGAGATGCTGCCTCATATCCTAATGTTCCAGATCTACCAATAACACCAACATTTCCAGGAATATATATGTGCCCAGGCATTATGCCAATCATTGCTTCACCAGGAGTTATTGTCCCAGCGCAGTTTGGTCCTGTTAAAATCATCTTATCTTCTTTTTTATATCTAAGCATATATCTTTTCACTCTCAGCATATCGTGAGCTGGAATACCATCAGTAATAGAAACTGCATATTTTATTCCCGCGTCAGCTGCCTCCATAATACCGTCTGCCGCAGCTGCAGCAGGAACAAATACTATAGTAGCTTCAGCACCAGTTGCTTCAACTGCTTCTTTAACTGTATTGAAAACAGGCTTTCCTAAATGAGTGGTACCACCTTTTCCTGGTGTTACTCCAGCAACAACATTTGTGCCATAAGCAATCATTTCTTGCGCGTGGAAATTACCTATTCTTCCTGTGATTCCTTGAACTAGTACCTTGGTATTTTTATTTAATAGAATTGACATTATTTACCCCTTTATTATTGTTTCGCAGCATCAACTGCTTTTTGCGCTGCATCCTTTAAAGTATCAGCTAAGATAATTGGAAGGCCGCTTTCTTTTAAAATTTTAATACCTTCTTCAACATTCGTTCCTGATAATCTTACTATCAAAGGAATTTTTAGATTAACTGTTGGGACAACTTGCACAAGCCCTTCTGCTATCCAGTCACATCGATTTATACCAGCGTAAACATTTACAAGCATGGCTTTTATTTTTTTATCTGCAAGAACTAATTCAAATGCTTTACCCACTCTTTCTGGGGAAGCACCACCACCAATATCTAGAAAGTTAGCTGGCTCACCACCGCAGTATTTAATCATATCCATGGTAGCCATTGCTAGACCAGCACCATTAATCATACAACCAATATCTCCATCTAGGCCAACGTAGCTTAAATCATGCTCAGCTGCAGCAACCTCTCTTGGATCTTTTTGACTATTATCGTTTAATTTACTTATTTCTGGATGTCTAAATAAGGCATTGTCATCAAAGCTCATTTTTGCATCTAATGCTACTAGGTTTTTATCAGCAGTAAGAACTAGTGGGTTTATTTCTAACATATTCATATCTAGCTCTACCATTGCTTTGTAACAACCCATGAATAATTGCACAGCCTTACGAAGAGTTTCTTTAGGGAGGTTTAATGAAAAAATTAATTCCCTAGCTTGAAATTCTGTAAGACCAACTACAGGGTCTATTTCTATTTTTTTAATGGTTTCTGGTTTTTCTGCAGCCAGCTCTTCAATTGACATGCCGCCCTCAGCTGATGCGACTATAACAATTCTTTGCTTAGCTCTATCCATTACAAGCGCCAAATAAATTTCCCTATCAATATCACATCCAGACTCTATATATAGTTTTTCTATTAGCTTGCCATTACCACCTGTCTGAATAGTTTTTAAGTGCGTGCCTAAAAGTTTTCGTGAAGCAGTCTTGACTTCTTCTTCAGTTTTGCAAAGTATAATTCCACCGGCTTTTCCTCTAGCACCTGAATGCACTTGGGCTTTAACTACGCAAATATCTGAATCCAATTCTTTGAAAGCAGCAACGGCCTCCGAAGTTTTTTCTGCAAGTTTTCCTTTTAATGTTTGCACATTATAATTAGATAAAATTTCCTTCGCTTGATATTCATGTATGTCCAAAATACACTCCCCTTAATTTAATAGTTTATTTTTTTGAGTTAATAGCTTTATCTGTCGCAACAATATTCTCTGCCATTTTTGCTGACGCAGCATCTATTAATCTGCCATCTAATGATGCAGCTCCTTGACCTTTTTTTGCAGCCTCATCTAAAGCAATTAAAATTCTTTTTGCTTTATCAACTTCTGCTGGTGGAGGAGTAAATACGTCGTTAGCTAATTCAATTTGAGAAGGGTGTATTGCCCACTTTCCCTCAAATCCAAGAGCAGCAGCTCTTTTAGCAGCTAATGTGTAACTTGCTGGATCTTTAAAATCACCAAACGGACCATCTATGGCTCTTAAACCATACGCTCTACAAGCTACTAACATCTGAGACAAGTCTGCATGCCATTGATCTCCAGGATAATCCGGATTTAAACCACCTATTACAGTTGTACGTGCTCGACAACTAGCGGCATAATCCGCCACACCAAAATGCATAGCTTCAAGTCGCTCTTCACGTCCATTTTTGGCGATATCCATAACATTAGCCATACCAAGTGTTGTTTCAATCAAAACTTCGATTCCAATACGGTTTTTAAAACCTTTAGAAGTTTCAATTTGATTAAGCATTGCCGACAACATGTAAATATCTGAGGCTGTGCCTGCTTTAGGAAGCAAAATTGTATCTAGATGCTCACCTGCTTGTTCAACGACCTCTACAACATCACGATACATATAATGCGTATCAATACTATTAATTCGAACAGAGATTGTTTTCCCATTACCTTGCCAATCTAAATCCTGAAGCGCACTTATAACATTTTTTCGTGCCATCACTTTATCATCTGGAGCAACTGCATCTTCTAAATCTAAAAAAACAAAATCAACATCGCTGTTTAATGCTTTTTCAAACATCTTTGGGTTTGACCCTGGAACAGCTAGCTCGCTTCTTTGCACTCTACTAGAAGTTTGTTCGTATATTTTATGGCTCATATATTTATCCTTTTATTTAATCTTTCTTTTTAATGCTTTGTTAGGATTACTAGTCCAGTATTTAGCTGCTGCACCAGTACCACTTCCGGGTGTGAATTTAATGCCAGCGTCAATCATAGCCATTTCAACTCCGCCAATAGCTGCCATCATTCTTACTTCATTATTATCACCTAAGTGACCAATTCTGAAAACCTTACCTGCGACTTGTGTTAATCCAGCACCTAAAGAAATATTATATCTATGGTAAGCAATATTAATTACTTCCTGAGCTTTTTTACCATTAGGGTTATTTTTTGATCCTGGCTCTAACCATATGGCGCTAACCGTATCTGAATGCCATTTTGGAGATGTTGCTGCCAATGTTAAACCCCAACCTTTCACAGCCGCTCTCACACCACTTGCTAATCTATTATGTCTAAGGAATACGTTTTCCATACCTTCGTCTAATAATAAATCTATAGCAACTCTTAACCCTCTTAATAAATTCACAGGAGGAGTATAAGGGAAATAACCATCTTTATTAGTGTTTAAGTGATCTTGAATATCCAAGAAACATCTTTTACATTTAGCAGTTTTTCTCATAGCTAATGCTTTTTTACTAAAACATAATATCGCTAATCCTGCAGGAAGCATGAATCCTTTTTGTGATCCACTTACAGCAATATCTACTTTCCATTTATCAAATCTAAACGGAACACTTGCAATCGAGCTTACTCCGTCAACCATTAATAGAGCAGGGTGTTTTGCTTTATCCATAGCTTTTCTCAAAGCCTCAATATCACTAGTTACACCTGTAGCTGTTTCATTATGACAAGCAACCACTGCTTTAATTTTATTTTCTTTGTCATTTGCAAGAATTTTTCTAAATTTTTCAACCGGAATACCTTCTCCCCATTTCACATCAACTAATTCCACTTCGATCCCTATTCTTAGGCATAAGTCGTACCATAAGTGACTAAACTGTCCGAATCTAGAAGTAAGAATTTTGTCGCCTGGAGATAATGTATTTGCAAGAGCAATTTCCCAGCCAGCTGTACCTGTTGCAGGGAAAATAAAAGGAGTTCCTGTTTTAGTTAAAAAAACCTTCTTCAAATCTCTAAGAATAGGTTTAACTAAATCTGGGAAATCTGGAGCACGATGATCTTCCATAGGGACATTCATTGCATTTTGCACTTGAGCTGGTATATGTGTTGGACCAGGGGCAAATAAGTAATTTCTTCCAGGGAATGATAGTTTTTGACCGGGCATAATATTTTCCTATAAGTTGTTAAATTCGTTTAATTTTATGAACTTTATATCTTATTAAAATCAATAAGGCGTAAATGATGCCATAGCATCATGTGAGGCTCAACCTTTAATTATTACTAATATAGATTTAAGTTAGTGTGGGAGTATACCCTGAAGTTGGGCAGCTTTCATTGTATTTTCTAGTAAACAAGCAACAGTCATTGGGCCGGTTCCACCAGGCATTGGAGTTACAGCTTTAGCTATTCCGTCAACACCCGCAAAATCCACGTCTCCATGGATTCCATTCTTGTCACTACTTATTCCAACATCTAGAAGCACGGCGTCTTTTCTTACATTATTTGCATTAATTATATTTGGCACACCAATCGCTGGAACAATAATCTCTGATTCTTTAATCAACGCATCCAAATCTTTAGTTCTCGAATGTGCCAGAGTAACCGTACAATCAATCCCTTTTGACCCAAACATTATCACTTGAGGCATACCTACTAATCTTGATCTTCCTATAACAAGAGCTTTTTTCCCAGATGTTTCAATTTTGTAGTGTTCAATTAATCGCATGACACCTAGTGGTGTGCATGGTCTTAAGACATCATTCCCAACAATTAATTTACCAAGGTTTTGCTCTTTGAGCCCATCAACATCTTTCTCACTAGGAATTATCTCTATAACTTTTTCTTCGTTCAAGCCTTTTGGAAGAGGCATCTGAATAAGAATTCCATTAATAGAGGGATCTTTTCCAAGCTCAAGTATTTTACTTTCCAGCTCATCTTGTGAAATATTTCCCGGAAGATTCACGTGAACAGACTTTATAGAAGATAATGTGGCCTGCTTATGTTTGTTATTTACATAAAGCTGACTAGGTTTGTCATCCCCAACTAAAACTGTCGCGAGAGTAATTTCTACTCCACAGCTATCAATAGTTTTCTTAATAGTGTTTTGTATTTCTTGCGCTACAAATTTACCATCTAATACTAAAGTTCCTTTTTCTGTATATTTCATATGTATTTTTTCGATTTATAACTGAGGTTGTTTTTCTGGGTGAAGATATATAAAGCTTTTGCCTAATTTACCATTGTAGTTACCTGCTGATATCATTAACAAACCATCAGTATCCTTAGAAGCCTCGATAGCAGCTTGAGTAGCGATAATAATTGACTCCATGTCTTTACCATTCATAATAATTTCCATTACAGAGTTTACTCCTTTTGGTAAAGCAGCCTCAACTTCAGGATGATCTTGAAGTAAAGGACAGAATTTTTCAAAAGTACTGGCTATTGTGAAATCATAGTCACTCCCAGCTTTGGAACCACTCCCAGCTATACCGCCTGGGAAAGTTGTAATTACGTTAGGGATAGGCAATATTGCCTCAACACCTTTTTCAGCAGCATTCAATGCTGACTCAGTATCTTTTCCAAAATACCATAAGTTGCCTCCCATAAGACCATCTGCGTAGCCAAAACTTCTATCCATAATGAATTCACCACCTAAAATAGGGATCCACCACATCTTTCTTCCAAATCTTTCTATTCTTTTTTGATATTTATTTCCAAAATAAGCAACTTTTTTACCTAGTTTAAAGCAAGATTCATTATCTTCAATTAAGTTAAAACAAGAAGCAGTCGGACATGTAAGGATATTTTGGCTTATTCTTACTAAAGCTGCTTTTTCTAGTTTTTTTGGGTCTCTCCAGAACTTTGGTATATGTAGTTGTATTATCGCACCAGGCCTACCATCAGGAGTTTGAATACTTTCGTCAAAACCAGGACCAACATATCGGTCTAAACCAGCCTCACAATCACATAAAATACTACTTGATGCATTACCTGTGGCTGCATTCACAGCATGATCTAACCATTTTTTATTAACGGCTGTGATAAGGATTTCTGAATACATGCTTTTAAATGCTTCAGCATATGTATCATCTATAATAGCTGTCATAGTTTTATCCTCTTCCTTTTCCTGTGTAAATCTCAGTCTCAGTCACAACTTTATCCATATAAACATCATGTGGAGCTACAAGTATTTCATCAAAAAGCTGAGATTCGTAACATAATGCGATTAATGAGCAGTCAGGTCTAACTTGCTCCATAGTTCTATCATAGTAACCTTGACCGTTACCCATTCTACCGCCAGTTTTATCAAAGCCTGTACCAGGAACCATTATCATATCTAATTCTTGCGGAGTAACTTCTTTTTCGGGATTACCCCATAATTCTCTTGGTGGCTCTAAAATATCCCATTTACCAACTACCATTTCTTCAAGGCTTGTCATATGCCATAATCCAAGTTTATTATCTCCATTTTCGTCCTCAGTACAATAAGGGACAATAATTCTTTTTTCACCTTTCGCAACTTCTGCAAGAAGATGAGGTTTTGTTCTTGTTTCTGACCTGCAGTCTATGTACCACATAATTACTTGAGCTTCTTTATACTCTGGAAGTGACATAAATCTTTCGCATGCTAGAGCGCTTACTTCATCTTTGTTTTCTTGAGCAGCTCTTCTATCATAGGCTTCTCTTCGCATACCTGATTTTTTTTCCATGATTTTTTCTAATTCTTCTTTAGATATAGACATTTTATATTCTCCTGGCATTAGTATTTCTAGTTTTTAATATGCTAATTATTCTATAGTTTGACTCAAACAGCTATCTATTTTTTATTTGATTTGAAAAAAAAACAAAAAAACATAAAAAATACACAATACCTTTGTCGTAAAACACCTACTTTGCAATATAGCTTTTATATAAAGCAGATGTGAAAATTAGCTTTGTTTGTTAATATTCAAGAAAGAGTGGGGGGGAAAAAATGAACTATTTGCCGTTATTTATAGATACTGCTGGCAAAAAATGTCTGATAGTAGGGGGAGGAAATGTCGCAAGCAGGAAGCTTATTCCAATTCTTAAATCTAAAATGCTTGTAACTATGGTTTCGCCAGACATTACTAATGAGATTTTAGATACTATTAAAGGAGCAGAAAATTTTAATCATGAAAAAAGAGAGTTCATAGATAGCGATATAAATGATCAGTTTTTAATTATAGCTGCCACTAATGATAAAAATGTTAATGCTTATGTAGCTAAGATAGCAAAAGATCATAATATTTTAGTGAATATGGCGGAAGATTCTTCTGTCGGAAATACATTAATACCATCAATAGTTGATAGGGACCCAATAAAAATAGCAATCTCATCAGGCGCAGCTTCACCTATATTGACGAGGTTAGTAAAAACAAAATTAGAAACTGTTATACCTTATTCATACAGTAAATTAGCTGAAGTGATGATGGAATATAGGTCGAAAGTTAAAGATACATTTTCAAAAATTATAGACAGAAGAAATTTTTGGGAAGTGTTTTTAGATGGTCCTGTTTCCGAGATGGTGCTATCAGGTCAAATTGATAAAGCAAAAAAAGCATTAGATCAATCGCTCCTAGAAAAAAAAATATTAAAAAGAACTGGTGAAGTATATTTAGTTGGAGCAGGACCAGGCGACCCTGAGCTTTTAAGTTTTAAAGCCCTAAGGTTGATGCAAAAAGCTGACGTTGTAATCTATGATCGATTAGTCTCAGAACCAATTATGAATTTAATTAGGCAAGATGCTGAAAAAATTTATGTTGGGAAGCAAAGAGCTGATCATGCCATGCCACAAGAGAATATCAATCAACTTCTTGCCCGTTTAGCATTAGAAGGGAAAAAGGTCTTAAGGCTTAAAGGAGGAGACCCGTTTATTTTTGGAAGAGGGGGCGAAGAAATAGAAAGTTTAATACATGACGATATACCTTTTCAAATTGTCCCAGGTATAACTGCTGCATCAGGATGCGCAAGTTATGCCGGAATACCACTGACACATAGAGATCATTCTCAAGCATGTATTTTTGTAACAGGTCACTTAAGGGACGGTACAGTAAATTTAAACTGGAAAATGTTAGCTCATGAGAAGCAAACATTAGTCTTTTATATGGGTATGCATGGATCAAAAATTATATGTGAAGAATTAATAAAGCATGGTTTAAAAGAAACGACCCCGGCAGCATTAATAGCAAAAGGAACCACGGCTGATCAAGAAGTAATAATTGGAAATTTGAAAAATATGCCGCAAATAATTATGGATAATAAAATAGTACCACCAACGCTATTGATTATTGGTGATGTAGTTACTCTTCATAATAAACTTAAGTGGTTCGAGCCACTCTCCAAGAAAAAGAACAGCTTTTATTATTAGTCAGCAATAATTTTTTTTAATTGCTCTTTTATACTTCTGGCATTATCTTTATTATAGTTATCCACTCTAAGTTTTTTTCTTTGAAAGTTAAACTTTACCTTGTCTTTTATATCTTTTTTGTCTTGATTAATATCTATAATACTTATGCAGTCTGTGGGGCATTTCTCCACACATATTTTACAACCAGGGCATTCGTTATAGATCACACGGTGCGAATAATTTTGCGCTCCAACTATCGCGTCAAAAGGACATACGTCCACACATATTTTACAACCTATGCAGTTTTCTTCGTTTATATAGGCTACTGAGGCAAGATTCATTTAATTCGCGAACCATTTTTTATTTTATTATCTGCATTAATAATAATAATTTCACCGTTAGAATCAGCTGCTAGAACCATGCCGGAAGAAGTACCAAATTTCATAGTTTTTGGTTTTAAGTTTGTTACAACTACAGTTTTTAAACCGACCAAATCCTCAGCTTTATAAAATTTCTTAATCCCCGCAAAAACCTCCGTATTGCCTAATTCACCAATATCAATTTTAAGCCTTAAAAGTTTATCAGCGCCATCAACGTCATGCGCTTCAATAATTTCTCCAACTCTGAGATCAACTTTTACAAAATCATCATATTCAATTTCTTTTGTCATATTAAGTGCCTTTTTACCTTTATCTTTGTTTGTAATTTCTACAGTGATGAGTTCTTCTTTTAGTTTCTGAATATCAACGTCTAGAACTCTACTTTTCAATAGAGTAAATTTATTAATTTTTTTATTAAGCAGTGGTTTTTTGCTATCACTCCATTTTAAATCTTTTTCATCTAGCAAGGCTTCAGTTTTTTCTAATAAATTAGGCATTACTGGGGACAGTAAAATAACCAAAGTTCTAAAATAATTTAATCCCTGCGTAGACACTTCTTGAATTTTTTTACTATCTTTTAGAGCCCAAGGTTTTTTCTCGTTAATATATTGATTGGCTTTATCTGTCATCAACATTATTTTAGTAACAGCATTGCTGTATTTTCTTTTTTCGTAAAGGTTTTCAATTTCTTCAATGTCATTTAAAAAAACCTGAAACTGTTCTTCGTCATCTAATTTTTCTGATAATTTTAAGTCTGAATTCCTCTCAATAAATGTCGAGCATCTGCTGGCTAAATTTATTAATTTACCAACTAAATCACTATTAATTTTTTTTGTGAAATCTTCAAAATTAAGATCTATATCTTCAATACCATCATTGAGTTTACTTGCAAAATAATACCTAAGAAATTCTGGGTCTAAATATTTTAAATATTCTGATGCTTTGATAAAGGTGCCTCTAGATTTTGACATTTTTTTACCATCAACCGTCAGAAAGCCATGGCAAAAAATACTTGTTGGCGTTCTGTAACCTGCGCCGCTTAATATGGAGGGCCAAAAAAGAGCATGGAAATATGCTATGTCTTTACCAATAAAGTGATATATTTCACCATTCTCTTCGCTGTCCCAAATTCCT
>Ga0209709_10000805_pt1 | contig 29646 bp, 18 predicted proteins | sample ArcticOcean_MG_C_2_FD_187435 | JGI IMG/M metagenome (GOLD analysis project Ga0209709, IMG submission 187435) | Marine microbial communities from western Arctic Ocean - ArcticOcean_MG_CB4_136 (SPAdes) (version 2) | ecosystem: Environmental > Aquatic > Marine > Oceanic | place: Arctic Ocean... | reverse complement strand
CAATGACTTATACCTCCCCTTCCAATATGGCGGGCGTAGAGGGGGATGTCAGCGATCCCGCTAGTCTCGATCCAGAATCACTCGGTTTCATGTGTGGAATAGAGGTTCACCAGCAATTAGCCACTGGGAAACTCCATTCTCGCCAATTGGGCGAATTGTATGATGTCACAATAGATTCCTTACCAGATACTTGGCCAAAAATCCCGCGTCGTTTACGGGCTGCCTCGGGAGAAGGTGGTGTAGTCGACGTTGCCGCTCGCTTTGAGAGTAAGAGAAACCGTAGTTTTGTCTATTGTCAATCACCAAATTCAGGGCTGATCGAACTCGATGAGCAACCACCATTACCACACGATGAGAACGCGGTCGATATCGCTCTTACCGTTTCAGCAATGATGGACTGCAAGCCGGTAATGCTATTGCAAGCGATGAGGAAAACCGTAGTCGATGGCTCGAATACCAGCGGCTTCCAACGTACCACGTTGATAGCAACTGATGGAGTTCTAAAGACCGAGGGTGGAGATGTTGGTATCGATGTACTGTGTCTTGAAGAGGATAGTGCCCGTAAATTAGATGCTCAACAAAGTTCGCAAGGAGAGGTGGTGACTTGGAATTTAGATCGACTTGGTATTCCCTTGATTGAGATTGCAACCGCTCCGGATATCACCACTCCAGATCACGCTCAACAAACCGCACTTGCTCTTGGCCGAGTGCTAAGAGATACTCGTAGAGTGAGGAGAGGTTTGGGTAGTATTAGACAAGACCTCAATGTCTCTCTTATGTGTGGTGATAGAGTTGAAATCAAAGGTTGTCAAGACCTTTCGTGGATTCCAAAAATCATCCGTCTTGAGATGGCTCGACAATTACATTTCTTCCGGTTGACAAATCAATTGCGCACACAATTTTCCTTACCATTACTATCGACGGACCGTAGAATATCAGATGAGAATATCAGTGCTCAAGTCAGAGATTTGTTGCCTTTATCTACTGTCGATGTAAGCGCTTTTTTCACCGATTGTACGTCGAAAATGGTAGTTGATGGTTTGTCTGCTAACAAGGTCATGCTAGCATTACCTCTACCTGGATTCGCAGGACATATCGGCTGTAAAGAGTTAGATAATGACGGTGCACAAATGCCAAGGCTCGGTCGCGAGTTAGCGGGAGCCGCAAAGACTGCAGGTGTTGCTGGGATTTTTCATTCCGATGAATTGCCTGCCTATGGCATCACTCAAGCAGAGGTTGATGTGGTTAGAAGCACACTAAAAGGAGTCGATGCATTTGTTCTCTGCCTCGCTGTTGATTGGCAAGCAGAACTCGCATTGGAAGGAGTTTGCATGCGGGCGAGAATAGCCTTTGAGCGAATTCCGCAGGAGGTTCGTCAAGTCGTTATTCGCAAAGGTGCACCTGAAGATGGAACCACTACACCGATGCGTCCTCTACCGGGTGGAGCACGTATGTATCCAGAGACGGATATCTCACCTCTACCTCTTGACAGTTCGCACTGGCAGGATATCGCTAGTAATTTGCCACCAAGTCAAGAACAGCGTCTCAATCGCCTGAATGGATGCGAAATATCTTCTGACCAGGCCAACCAATTATTGGCTCGAGAACTCGATGACCATTTCTTTGCTCACGCCAACGATCTTCCCCCCAAAGCTTGGGCTAGTACTTTGCTAGAACACAATGCAGATGTCGGGTTGATGGCATTGGTTATCGCAGCAATGGAACAAGGTCACGTAACTCGAGAAGGAATTGGTAAATTATTGGATTCACTGAAGGGAGAAGTTCCTTCGATGAGTGAAATCATAGCTAGATCCGAACAACTCGGCCTCGTACCAGCAGATACTAATGATCTGAAAGAAATCGTCGACAAGGTCGTTGCAGAGCGTCTTGATTTCATCAAAGAGCGTGGCTTAGGGGCCATTGGTCCTTTGATGGGTGTGGTGATGGGAGAATGCGGTGGTGCTGCTGATGGCAGAGAGGTCAGTGCTTTACTCAAAGCAGCGATCGAGAGGTTTTCTTGATGCGCCTAGTAGCGCTTACATTGGCTCTTATTTGCTTTACTAGTCTCGTCTCTGCTCATTCTACAGTAACTGATAACTGGGAAAAAGATCTTGAAAACGGATATATTTCAACAGCACCACTTGTAACTGAACATTTAGTAATTGTTCGCACCTCAGGAACTTGGGATGGTTCAGGTAGCCCTCACGTATTCGCTTTCGATTTTTCTGGTGAACCGGTTTGGCAGATTGAAAACCCGCATGCTCTCCATAACGATCTCTCTCCTCTTCTCTTAGTTACAAAAGGTCAGGGCTGTGGCGGCACTTGGCAAGATATGGTGATCATCGCTTGGGCTGATGGCAAGGTTCAGGCTCTCGATGTCGCAACTGGAACCGAACAGTGGTCGGCTCAAACAGAAGTTGACACATGGGGTATCACTGGTTCCTTGGCCCTCGATGGCGATTTAGTCGTAGTTCCAACCCGGCAAGGACTGTCGACCTACTGCCTTGCAGATGGAACATTGCAGCAGCGGGTTGAATTAAATCAACTGGGATGGCGTAATGGCGTAACAGTTAGCGATGATGCCTATCTTCTCGGCAATGAGGAAGGAGTTCTCAACACCATCTACCGCAATGGCACTGTGATCTCAGAATCGATTGGTGACGGTAAAATCCGACATGCACCACTACTGACCAATGCAGGTATTCTGATACATCTGCAAACTAAAAGTGCAAGTGAGATTTTCATAAATGGTGAATTATTCCTAACGGCCGGACCTTCTCCTGCAATGCCGGTGATTTACAATAACCAAGTTTACCTAGCAACCAGTGAGGACTTCATCTTCCTTGATTGCTCTTTGGAATGTGAGAATGTCGGAATAACTCCTTTCCACTCAAATGGTGAAATCGCTATCCAGGAATTCGATGATGGAGAATGGAAAGTATGGGCTCCTCAAAATAATCCAGAAGGTGGATGGGGTGTATTCACCACAACTGAGGATTGGATGATTCTGCAAAGCCCAAATGATGACTATGCAACTGCAGCACCTGGTTTTGGTAGTAATGGCACCTATGTGCTAGGGAACGATAAGGGCATTCTAATGTTCTACACTAGCCAACATAACAATTCAGTTATCCCTCAAGGGCATGAGGATTTGGATTACATATTTATCATAACTACTCTAATTTTATTGGTCTCAATTCTAGCATCTGCTCCGGCCTTTATATTCCATTTACATGAAAAGTTACTCAAGACTTTATTGCCAGGTGTTGTCATCTTTATGGCCTTTAATATCACGATGATTTCAACGGCTTGGTCGGGATATCTCAGTGAACAGATAGAACCAGAAGGGGATTGGGATGATTCCTGGTCCGAAGAATGGAAAGGAAGTCAAGTCGTGGTATTTGAATTACCAGAGGGGCAGATTGTATTCGGTGGACTTTCGGGACATAAAACGGTTGAAAGTCTGACTGATGATGCGGCGTTTAGAGTTGGTATCCTTATTGAAAAAGAGACTTTTGATAGCGGAGAATGGATCAAATCGATAAACGGCCATGAAGGGGCTGGCTGGGAATTCAAAATCGATGGAGAACGTGGATTACTAGGGATTAGCGAGGCAGAAGTTACCTCTGATTCTGTCATTCGTTGGTATCCAGCCTGATAAAAGTCAATATCGTGGGTTGCATGGGGGGGGCATGGTCCTCGCTTCAGGAACCCATGGCCCTTTGCTTGAGTCAGGTTGGCTACTTGCTATCCAAGTTGTATTGATAACCACTGCATTTCTATTGCTTACCAAGCCGTCACAAAACCCTCGCCGAGAGGTTTTGCTATTATCTTCAATCGTTCTTTTCACTGCTGCACTACGTGTGGCTATGGAACCATTACCCAATGTCCAGCCGGTAACTATGGCATGTTTGGTCGCAGGGGCTAGATTGGGTTTACGCCGCGGTGTTGCGTTTGCAATCATGGTCACACTTCTGTCCAACATGGTCATCTCCGATGGCTGGTGGACTTTGTTCCAAGCAAGTGGTTGGGCAATGGTAGCTGCTGCTGGGGCTAAATTCCTGAATTCTGAAGGCGTATTGAATATGCGAAATCTACTCTATCTTTCAGTAGTAACATCGCTACTCTTTGATTGGTGGGTTAGTCTTTCGATTATCGATTCGAGCACAACCTTCTCTGATTTTATGCTCTATCTAGCAAATGGATTTATCTTTGACCTTCTACATATCTTCGCCACCATGACCTTTGCAATGTGGTTAGCACCTGCACTTAGCGATCTTATCAGCGAGGATGCTACGCTTACAGAATCTGTACTTGCGGTCGGTGAGACAGATGTCGTCCTTGGATGAATCACCTAGCATGGTCTTGGTCACTAGACGTGATCTGAAGTTATCAAAAGGAAAACTGGCAGCTCAGTGTGCTCATGCTGCAGTCAAATGTGCGTTGCGTGCGAGATCTCGTAAAGCGAGATTAGTTGAACGCTGGAGTAAGGGTGGGGCGAGAAAAATCGTCCTTGAATGCGACGATGTTAAACAACTCTTACAGTTGAAAGAAGAAGCAACCGATGCGGGAATGATCGCGATGATAATCGAAGATGCAGGTCATACAGAAATTCCAGCAGGCACTATAACCGTCCTTGGCATTGGACCGGCACCAAAATCAAGTATTGATGACTTAGTAAAACATCTAAAGTTGGTAAGTTGATTGGCGTTTTTATTGGAAACTTGAAAATCTATCACTCCTGAGTGACCCTCTTTGCTTCATGGAAGAATTATAATCTAATGATTAACTTATGAGCATTTATCCATTTCAGTTATATGTTATTGCAGCAAAGATAAGTTATGGACAAAATCTCAATCGCTATGCTTGCTATATTATTGATGCTTGCACCACTTTCGGGTTGCTTTGGCAATGATGAAGTCCCTAATACTGAGGTCGAGGAAGTAATAGACCACAGCAAACACCTCCATCCTGCGCCAGAACTGGAAGCATTGCTAATGACTTTAGAAGGCGATCAGTTTGTTGCTGGAAATGTGATTCATGACCACCCCATGGAAGTCAGAATTGTATGGACAATGGTCTCTGCAGAAGGTATTTCCAGTGGTGACAATCTAGCCACTAACTTAGATGGTTCTTGGTCATTTGATGTCGATGTTGAAGACCGAAGTGAAGATATTACAATTACTTTCAGAGCTCATAACTTACCTGAAGATACCTGGTCTAAAAATCTGACAATGATAATTCCGGCATTTGAAGACAATACTGATGACACAAATAGTTCTGAAAACAATACTGAAAACAATACTGGAAACGAGTCTGATAACGGAGATGACGGTAATGAGACGAGTGTTAATTCCCCTCCTACTTGCGACGCAGGACTGGATATGAGGGCAGATGTTGATACAGAAGCATACCTTGATGCTAGCAACTCTACAGACTCTGATGGAGATACTCTACAGAATCTATCGTGGCAGATTACGGAAAGTCCCGAAGGCTCGACCGCATCAATTACTACTGGATCCTTAGAAAATACCGTTAATGCTATGTTTACTCCGGATGTTATTGGAAACTATACTCTGGAATTCAGTGCCGATGATGGCGAGTATCCCTGTAGCGATACTCTTCAATTAGAAGCTGTGACAACCTCAATTCCATCTATTAGTTCAGATATAGTTTCACAGATACTTGCCAATGATACTGCGATGGAAGAGATTACTTTCACCAGCGAAGAAGGACATGTTGACACATGGGAAATATCACCGTCTCTACCAACTGGAATCATTTTTGAGTCCGGTGTGATCAGCGGGACACCTTCAGGAATTCTGGAAGAAACTACATTTACTGTTTATGCAAATAACTCCGCAGGCTCGGATACTGCCAGTATAACATTGAGCGTGGTTGAGAAATATGACGCAAAAGATCTGGCTAAATTCTGGTTGGATTTCTTCCAGTGTCAAACCTCTGACGATCGTCCAATGGTCGATGACTTAGATACAAATGGAGATGATAATCATCAATGTGAAGTATCAATCGTACTCAATGAAACTCATGTAATAATAACCACTAATGGAATACCGAATCATGACTTTGAATCTATGCTTGCTTGCTCTCAAGGCAATGATTGCACCGCTGCCCAAAATTATGTTTGGTCTATTCCACGTAATCCGACCAATGATACCACTGGAGGCCACAATAGTGCTGCCTGCCCTGAAGCCGGTGGAGACTACCAATGTGCAGCGGATAGGGGAGCGATTGCAGTTGCGATCAATGGAGTGCCACTCTATGGACCCGAAGATGGACCCGGGGGCGATGCAGTTGCTGCAGAACATGGAGCATTTGAAGAGGACCGCCAACCCATTGACTTGGGCATTTGTCACGGCCACAATGCAATGGGAGGTACTTACCATTACCACGCTGATTCAAATTGTATGCATTGGCACGCAGGTGAAGGTGAAAATATCAAGGATGATTATGATATGTCAACACCAAAAGCTGTTGCCCAGAATACCTATGATGGTAATCATTCAAAGGTGATAGGTGTTGCATATGACGGCTATCCAATATACGGTTTCTGGGGTTATGATGCCGACATGAATATTGTAGAAATGAAGGGATCCTATGAATTAAAAGATGGTGAAACAGGATATAATGGAATTGATGATTACAAATATACAGAGGGGTTAGGTCATCTAGATGTTTGTAATGGTCACTTTGGACCTACACCTGAATTCCCTCTTGGAATCTATCATTATCATTCGACAATGCAAAATGGTGCAGGGGATATGGGATTCCCATATTTCCTGATTTGTTATCGAGGTGAAGCCGATCAATCTAGTGACGGTGGTAACGGCAATGGTGACGGGGATGACCCTTGTGCTGGCCATGGAGACACATGGGGCCCAGGAATTGGCCCTCCTCCTGAGGGATGTGGTGGTGGAGCACAAGGAGGCCAATCAACATCGCAAAATAATCTGGCTGATGGACTAGTTGCGAATGTTTTACAATTCAATCCCTTTGCCTTCATTCTTCTAGGCTTGGTAGGTTATCGGCCTAAAACCAAGGTTGAGGTTTGAGAACTTAGTCTAAAGTTCGTTGAGGTGAAAAGATGGGTTTACGCTCTTTAATTCACCGCTTGACTGCACCGTCGATTAACGACACGGTTCCTGTAGGAAACTACCGTTTGGCTATTATTGTGAATACTTCTTTGAAAATGAAGAAGGGGAAAATCGCAGCCCAGGTTGGTCATGGCGCAGTAAAAGCAGCCCTTTCTTGTGCTAGTAAAAAACCGGCCTGCATGGATGCATGGTTATCTAGCGGTCAAGCCAAGATATGTCTCAAAGGGGTTGATGATGAGCAATTGTTGTCATTACAACAACAGGCAAAGGATGCTGGAATACAGGCTATTAGCATCAGAGATGCTGGTCGAACTCAAATCCCAGCAGGTTCGTTGACTGTAGTCGCTATTGGCCCAGCAAGAGATGAGGAACTCGATCCCATTACTGGAACTCTAAAACTACTTTGAGTACCCTGTTGCGTGGTAACCATATGCGCGAGTATCCCTCAAGCCGAGTCGACGTCCGTAGCGATACGGTGACACAGCCGACTATGGCAATGAGGAAAGTCATGGAATGCGCCGAGGTTGGTGATGATGTACTCGGTGATGACCCAACTGTAATCGAATTGCAAAACAGGGTTGCCAAACTATTCGGTAAACAGGCAGGTTTGTTCGTACCTTCAGGAACCATGTCCAATGCAGTAGCAATTCGAGCTCATACCGTCCCTGGAGATGAAATTATAATCGACAAAATATCCCATATCTATCGTTACGAGGGTGGAGGATATGCTGCCATGTCTGGGGTATCTGTAGCACTAGTCGATGGCGAAAAAGGACTGATGAGTGCTGATCAGGTACAAAGTGCTATTCGCAAAGCCGAAGGAAGTCAGGGTCATTATCCAGATGGAACTTTGGTTTGTGTAGAAAATACTGCTAACCTCGGAGGTGGCACCTGCTATTCTCAAACTACTTTCGACGCAATCGCTGCAGTGGCTCGTGAAAACGGTTGTAAAAGTCATATCGATGGTGCCCGGATATTCAATGCTGTAATCGCTCAAGGTGTCGAACCGGCAAGGATGTGCAGAGACTACGATTCGATTTCGATCTGTTTTTCTAAAGGATTGGCAGCACCGGTCGGTTCAGTACTCGTCGGCTCAAAGGAATTCATAGCCAAGGCCCATCGCTGGCGCAAGATGTTTGGCGGTGGTATGAGACAGGCAGGAGTTCTTGCTGCTGCTGCTCTTTATTCTCTCGACAATAATATTGAACGTTTGTCTGAAGATCATGAGAGAGCAAAAAAAATCGCTCTAGCAATTGCTGATATGAATAACTTCACAGTTGATTTGAATACAGTTCAAACCAATATGGTCTATGTGGAGTGCAAGATGCCTGCTAGTGAACTCGTAGCATCGCTTGCCGAACTAGGCATCGATTTATTTGATACTGGAGCAAATACGGTACGTATCGTAACACATCTACATATTACAGACGAGGATGTTCAACGAATCATAAGCGCTTTCGACGCTCTGTGATTGCTGCACCGATTATCACAGTGGTTGCCATCAAAACCGAAAACCCGGGTAAGAATGATTCATCTGCAGTAGGCGGTGCCACGCAGTTGCCTATTTCCAAACAACTATCCTCGACTAGAATGGTCTTATTTATCTGATGAATAAGATGAATCTGAAGATCACTATCATCCCAAGTCGAAGGTAGAGTCACCTCGATACTACCGCTATTATTTGAACCAAGATAGAGTATTTCACGCACCACATACGGATAGTATTCCTCGCCGTTTAATCCATCTTCATAGTGTGCGAAGTCCTCAACAAACCAAATCATCGACTCAAGAGTGCCCTCTGCTAGTAAACTCTCATCGATTCCATTAATCGACCAAGTTATAATTCCCGTATTCTCACTACTATTTATCCATGTCAACGATGTTTCACCGTCCCCGACTTCCAGTGGTGTCTGCGCATTCGCAGTGAAATCTTCTGCTAAACTTGCCCCATTAGCCGAACCTCCGCTTTGAGAGATTGTGCCATTAAAGACTACCGCTGGTGGTTCTCTTGAAGAATATCTGTCGATCCATCTCTGATCGACTATTTCATTACCCAATGGATCCATGGACTCTGAAATATTACGGTGATTTGTATAGATTTGAACCCCTGTGTCGTTTTCTATTTCGTGTAAGGCTGCGGCGACCTTGGCACAAGGATCGCACCAAGTAGCAGTGAATTCTTCAGCGATTGCAGGAAGGTCGTCGAGTGCAAGTGTCGCACTACCTGAAGTATTTGCTGCGATGTGAGCGCCACCAAAAACCGGTCCGACATCGGTTAACGTTTTTGCCGCCCCTGCACCGGCTATGGGGATCAATGATAGTAAGATAACCGAAATTAACAATTTGTCAACTACTCGCATAGAAAGGCGAGGTTATCTTCCTGCTTCAAGCCACCCCTGTTTGGTTCAAGTACGAGTGTTCAATAACCACCGACAGCGAGGGGGAACGCCGGCGGTGAGAGTGATGACGAATCTAGTTGAGTCAAAACATTCCATGTTGAGCATGGAGACCGTTCCAGCCGGCCGCCCTATGCCGGAATGGTTGTTTTCCGTTCTACAAAAACCGGAAAAATCACGTTTGTTAATCATCCATAGCAGCGAGCAAGCAAGGCGTCAAGCGATTGATGCATTACTCGATAGTCAAGGCGGGGGTATTCTCGACACCACACATCATCTGACGCTCGGGCGTTTAATATCGCAATTACATTTAGATCTAAGATTACCCAAATTATTAGTTGATGATGCAATGTTATTCGAAAGAACACATGCAGCATTAGGTGCTGCTGCCAAGGCCTTGGAGTTTCCATTACTCCACCCAGACCCGCAAGTAAACTGGAGCAGGAGCAAGAGTGAGCATTTACTGAAGTTGCATAATGGTTTGATGGGTTTGGAATCCCCTTGGTCATGGGATGAAGATCCTGGTGCGAAGGAATGTGATGTAGTCTTACAACAATTGCAGCAACAACAGGGCGGAATCCATCCTGCTCGAAAGGAATACGAACTGTTCAAAGCCCTCAAAAACGCTGGTGAAAGTATTTTATTCTCGCTTTCAGAAAGCGATGGAATCATCATGCTCGACCACCCTCCCGGTCTTCGAGAGATTCAACTATCAATACTCAGGGCCCTCTCGAACTTAGTACCGATTCACCAATTGGTAAATCCTGGTTCGTATCGGCTTGGCTATCATGGCGAGTTTATCGCTGATATCCACCCTTGTAGGTTGGAAAAGGAATTACCAACATGGGTTCCTTCACATCAAATTTGGATTTCTGATAAGCCGGATTGGCTATCGCCAATCGGACAAAAACGAGAAGGGAAATACCACCGTATTCAAGTCGAAAGTAACGCTCATTGTGATTATGCAGTGCTGGAACTAATAGCGGATTTACCCGAGGTAACCCTCGTTTCAGGCTCTGCAGATTCTTTGATTAAACGCATAGGTTCGCAATTGGAAGAGATGGGGATCCAAATAGAAAAACCAGCAGAACCAGTTCTCAATATGGCTGCAATCGCTAGATTGCTTTCGATAATGAAGTTAGGGCATGGTCAAGATGCATGGTCATTAGCCAAGGTTAGTGGCTTTTCTCGGCAGGTTTCATTACCACTTGATCTTGACATGATTTTTGGAGTTGAACATCCTACCGATCCAACTCTTCGCCCTCGGCTTCACCTCGATTTAATCAGTGAATTGGCTCGTGGTTTCCATTTACTTGGAGGCAGAGGTTCTTTGCGAAGATGGCTTAGTGCTCTTTCCTCATCCTCCTATCGGCCGCATCGTGATGTGGAAAATAGAATGCGACAACAAGAGGAGTCCCAATGGTGGTTTGCTTGTATGGCATGTTGGCTTGCTCCTTTGCTTGAGGATGATGAACACGAGGAATTATTATCTGGTTTGGTAGGTTGTTTTAGTGCTGAGAAATTACCTTTACCAGAAGAGCAAGTTGACGGTAACTCCTGGATTTACAACCTTCGTAGATGTCTCGGGGAAGAAACTTCAGAGGACATCATAGAGGCGATAGATACGCTAATTCAGCAATCCCAAGAACTCGCACGAGGTTTATGCGCTGGTGAATTTATTGCTATGGTTGAATCACTGACTGGTAAAACCATGCTCGAAAAGCGACGAAGTGGTGATTCATCACTGCAAATATATTCTATCGATCAAATCCATGGTGTGGAGTTGGATTGTGTAATCCTAACCGATATCGATGGCGATTCGTGGTCGATGCGAGATAGTGGTCTGCCTTGGATGGATGAGGAATCACGTATTCGTCTTGGACTTGCTCGGCCAGATGAAGCGATGCGTCGAGGACGTCACCACTTGCGTCATTTGCTCAATTGCAGTAAATCACTGATGATAATCGATTCTTCACCAGAAGAAGGTATTGAATTAGCTGGCCCAGTTGCTGAATGGTTTAACACCTTGAAACGCGCTGATAAAATCGAACTTTTACGGGAAGCGCCACCTACGATTCCAGAAAACCGATGGCAAAAAGGCGGCGAGGAGCGGTCTTGGGCTTGGAGAGGAAGAGATGATGGCAATTGGCTCACGCTACGCCGCGTGATAATCGAGTCTAAGGATGGCGATTTTCATACTCTTATCTCTGGGAGAAGAGCGCGTGATGAACAACAACGCGCTGGTATCGCTGCTTCAGAGAACCGCTCTCCGAAATTAGCACCATTTGCAATTGGCAATATAGCTGCAGCTGCAGAAGCAGAAATAATCGATGATATCTCTAGTAGATTTCAGACGAATGTTATCCTCAAAGAAGGTGAATTGCTTTCTCTGTCAAGGATTTCGGAATTAGTAAATGCTGACCCCTTGCGTTTACTTCCTAATCACCACAACCCAGCAGGAGGAAGGGATGAAGTTGAATGGCCCCATCTTGGAAAAATGACCAAGCGCGGTATTGGAGTCGGGATAGATCCTCGTCCTATTCGAGCAAATCCACTTGGTGAATCTACAATTGATGAAAGGACCGGGCGAACAAAAAAACAGTTCGCTATTCCTCAGGTTTGGTCGGCAAGTAAATTGCAACAGTGGCTGGATTGTCCGCGTCGTGCTTGGTTCGCAAATCACCTTGGAGCAGGGACAAGGGATAGGGTGGAAGAAGACCTTGCATCTTCGATAAGGGGTGATTTAATCCACCTTTCAGAAGAAGCTTTGATTCGCACACACCTTAGCGGCTGTAAACAGCCAACTCCTATGCATCTAGGCCCGGTTCCTAATGGAAATAGTGGCTGGGATGCGATTTTAGAAACACTGGCTGAGAGAGCACCATGGATGAAACGTGACGATGCAATCGCTTTTCACAGAGTCAGGGACATGATAGGTACTACTCCAGAAAAATGGCGACTTTGGCTTGATGATGAGATGGACATCCCTCAAGGGGGTAGACTGGGGAGGATGCTTGATAGTGACCTTGAGTTACACGATGTTGCGCCGATTCATAGCGAGTGGTGTGTCGGCTTGGATGGTGTAGATCCAGCGTTGTTATCATTACCAGAAAATAAGCGTTACATGTCTTTTAGAGGTAGAGTCGATCGTGTTGACGAGGTTCTAGGTCTCGACCGATTCAAGGATGAGAATTATACTGAAGTAATCCCTCTCGATCTCGAATTGAATAGTACAATCAAAGCCAAGCGTTTGGTGATAATAAGAGATGTGAAAACTGTGGAAGGCGCCAAAGACAATGGCAAAGATGAGAAACACAAACAATCGATTTTTACTGATTTGCAATTAGCCCTCTATGCACGGGCTTGGGAGGTTTTCAATCCTGGTGATCGAGTAATTGGGGTAGGCATCACCGCCGTCGGTAAGGAAACGATTCACCGAGTCGAAATCGATCCACAGTTCAGTTCACATCTGACTGATTATAATATTGGTGAACAAACCAGCCACACCCACTTGCACTACCGATTGCCAGGCGAGGAGATCCCAGCCCATAGCAACCCGTTTAGAGCTTGGATGCGAGAACGTTTGACCACTGCATTCCGTGTCGAAGATTCCGCTCGTTCAGGCAATATACCACCAAACCCCTCTATCGCTTGTAATCACTGCCCTGTAGCAAATGCATGTCCTAGTTCTAAAGCAGGTGATAACCTTGTTTGAATTAAATCCTAGCCAAGCATTAGGTCTCGATTTGGACCGCCATATCGCACTTGACGCAGGTGCAGGAACCGGCAAAACCATGGTCATGGCTACCAGATATGTACAGCATCTACTCGCTTCAGATCAACGCGCCACCCGTCTATTACCGCCGGGCCCGAGGAAAATACAGGCAGGTGCTGGCAATCTCGCTGCACCGAAAAGTGAGAGAACCTCATTGGATAAGTGGAAAGGTCTCTTGCCCGCTGAAGTAGTAGCCATCACATTCACCCGTAAGGCGGCAACAGAGTTACGAGGTCGAATTCGTAGAGAATTGACTCGGCACCGCTCAGCACCGGTGAGCCCTGATGACAGAGATGGTATTCACGATTCGAGGCTAAAGAGTGATGCCGATGTCGAGATGTTGGTCTCGGCAATCGAGGATGCCCCGATTGCAACTATCGACTCGTTCCTCGCTTCATTGGTTGCGCCTTGGATTGCTTCGTTGAGCGACGATCCACCGCGACAGCAAATGGCAGATGAGCGCTTGCCATTACTACACGATGAAGCGATAGCAAGCGCTTGGCGTTTACAGAACGCTATCGACGGAATCGAGGCTGGTTTGAGCGGGAATATCGAAGAGTTCCTTGCTGCCCGTGGTCGCTTAAGCATAGTTCTCGGAGGTCAGCGCACAACTTCGACTATTCTCAAGGGTATGCTCAAGCGTTCGTTATTCGTCGAGGAATCATATCAAAGATCACGGAGAAGAATAGGCGGTGATGGTGAAGCCGATGCGGCAGAACTAGACGATTTATTCATTGAACCTGTGAGAGATTCCCTCGCGGGTTTTGCTGAAACATTATTTGAGGCTGTGGCGAAATGGTCTGATATTTGGTTGGATGGGGGGGCTCATTTTGTAACCCAAGCCGATTGTGAAAGTGGGATGACGCGTTATAGATTCATACGCCATTTGGTCGAATGTGGATTACCTGGTGATTCAATCGCTAGGCTACAATGGATTTGGTTGGTGACAATCGCGATGTCTACCCCTGAAAATTCTGTAAAACCAGACCCACGTTGTCTCACACACGGACGACCCCCTGCCTCCAAATCATGGCCAGCAGGGGTAATGACAAAAACCAAAGTCAAGGTATTAGATAACGATGTAAAAAATATGATTTGTGAAGCTGCAAAGAACTGTGCTGAAGAAATTAGGGAATTACTTTCGACACCAGTAGGCCTATTGGTACGCCGTTTAGGTCGTGCCTCGCACCTATTGAACCCAGTGATTGATGACCCAATCCCAATTCATGGGCAAGAGGTTTTCACCACACGTGTCGATATTGAGCCAACAAATCGGACACCGAAAGGTGGTTCACGCAGCACACCTGAATTAGAAATTAGGACCATGGAGGATCTCTTCATTCTTCACAAGGGAGTCAGACAAATTCTATCTCGAATGAAAACCAGGGAAGGTTTGCATCACTACGATGATATGCATGAATTAGCCGAGGACTTATTGTTAACCAGATGCCCGACTATTTGCCGACGCTGGTACCCCCGTAAAGTGGTTTGGGCCTTGGATAATCTCTCCTCACAACCATGGGAAGATGACCATCTAAACCTCGCACGTCAACACGCTAAAGATCATCCTAAGGTCTTGGCAGATCTCGATCGTCGTATTACAATTCTGTATGATATACGTCGCTTATATCGAGCATTTATAATCGATGAATTCCAAGATACAAATCCGCAACATCTCCGCCTACTTGCTCGACTTTGGGGTCGAAGACGCTTAGAGCCCGGTGAACCCGAACCACCTGCAGGTGATTGGGATCCTACGGTTTGTATTGTTGGCGACATGAAACAGTCGATTTATCGCTTCCGTCAAGCCGAGGTCAGAGTGATGCGTCGCGTGGTGGAAACGGTACGCAGCATCAACCGGCATGAACTCCAATATGAGTCAAGACTCGACGGGTTACGTCGTGTTGATGCTGGACGAGATCCTAGGCCGAGTGATGGCGGGGAAGGAGATTCTGCGACATTTGTACAGGCGAGTGTACGTTCATTAAGCAAAGGTTCTGATCAAACTTGGATAAGTTTCAGAAAAGGTGATGATGGCAAGTCTCTCGGTGAAGAAGCCGCATTGCGAAGAGCCGAGGGGCATATCGAGATGGCTACCAATCACCGTACACTTCCGGGGTTGCTCAATCTGATGAATGGGGTCTTCAGCGATGTATTTTCACCTCAACATCATCTATTCCCTGGCCCATGGCATGCACGCCACCAAAGGCTGAATGCCGGGCGAAAAAGTGACAAAATGGGACGACTTGATTGGTTATTGCCATTGACTGATGGCGATGAACCACGACCAAGTAACCCGATTGATCCTATCGATCCATTCCTTCACGCTGGTTCGAGTTCACGTGAGCGAACCATCGACCTCATGGTTCGAAGAATTGAGGCTTTGATTAGGAATCGTCCTGCAAAAATTCTTGACCAAATCAATGGAACTCAAATGGACCTTGGTGATGAATCAGAGGACATCAGGCCCAGGGATATCTTGATTTTGGTTCATGCAAGAACCTCCATTCCACAAATAATAGCAGCCTTTGAGCAAAGAGGTTTGCCGGTAGCCGCCGATAGGCAAGGTGCCCTATTACACCGGCCAGCGATTCTCGCATTGATGGCAGCATTGCGAGCGCTCTCTAATCAAGACGACAAAGCCGCTATTCTAGCGCTGGCTCGAAGTACGATAGTTGGACTCAATGACCAAGAGGTGACGACACTCATCCAGAGCAAAAGTGATCAGGGCGATTGGTATTCTCATCTTGTTGAACAAATGCCAATTGCAAACATCAAGTCATTATTGACACAATGTAGAGAACTTTGCAGTGACGGTACACCTTTTACTGCCCTTGATGCAATCGTCGATTATTCTGACCTGCTAATATCTCACTCACGTACTTCAGATCGACGAGATGTCGAATCATGGTTGCAAATGGTACGGTCGATAGGAGAGGAGGTCGGCAAGGATTCAGCCCTGATTATGGAAAGACTAGAGAGATATCACTCTCTTCGTCGAGACGGGCCTACAGGTAATGAGAGTACAGTTTCAGATGCGATTAACATCATGACTATCCATGCGGCAAAGGGACTTGAAGCACCGATAGTTGTGCTCTTCGATCCATTTGCAATCGGTCGTTCAGATGCTCAAATGATGGCTCGAGAGAAGGTCTTGGTTACGCCAGATCTGGTCGCTGGAAGAATCGACCCATGGCCGGGAGCTAAGAAGCCTGATTCCGGAACCTGGGAATTGGCTCTTCTGATTGAAGACGGTCAGCAAAGAGCAGAGCGAAGAAGACATCTCTACGTGGCCTTAACCAGAGCGAGAGATCGACTCATTTTGGCCGGTGGCCCTCCTGATGCTTCTATCGAAGGAGATGGTCGAATTAGAATTCCAACTCATAAAGATCGTCGTGATTCATTAGGTGATATGTTCCTTTCAGGGTTAATTGGAATGCTTGATTCACCCTCATTTGAAGATAATGCTTTGATTATCGATTCTGAATCGATGTCAAGAACCCCAATTCCAGATCAGTTAGGATTGGAAGGCATTTCAATATTCCATCACAGCGATTGTTTTGAAGAGGTTTCAAGAACATCACCCTTAACTCAAATTATCAATCGAATCGATTTGTTCGGAAAAGTTAGCACTCAAGAAAAGACTACACGCATACGTAAAATAAACCACGCACTATCACTTTCAGCACATGGACTCGATCTATACCAACCGCAACCCTATAGGGGGTCATTTAATCCTAAGCTATGGCCTAGTCCACAGGAATTCGGCACTGTATATCATAGATTATTTGAAATTGGTTTGGCCAATCCCGCTGATGAAAATAGTGAATTGGAATCAACTTGGCTGCACAAGAATGAAGATCGATTGAGTGATATAAAAACTATTACACAAGTTTTAGACGAATCAAGCATAATTGGCACCGACATCAGAAAACGATGTCGAGAGAGATTGCTAAACCTAGCTCAATCTGCACGCCAAGGAAAATTAGGCCTATTGGCCTCAGGTGTAGCGGTTGATGGATATCGTGTAGAGGGACTGCGGACTGAATTACCATTCTATCTAAGGCATGATATTGAGCCAGAAAATTGGTCACGAAATCTTTGGACTCCATCTGGAGATGTATGTGTTGCAGAACTCTCTAAAGTGGAAGTACGTTTTGAAGGTAGAGCAGATTTGGTTCTCGCACTAAAAGATGAACAAGGAAAGAAATGGTTACAGGTTGTCGATGCCAAAACCACTGGCTGTCTAGGCGACCAAGAACATAGTATTCTGAATCAACACCAGCGAGCAGAGATTATCGCTGAACATCGTTTACAATTGGCCCTTTACAGTCATGCACTGAAAATTGGTGAAATGCAAAAACCTGAAATCAGTAGGAGAGAGATACTTCCACCTGCGATCCTTTGGGCAGCAACCGGAGAAATGGTGGAGATGAGTCTAAATGAGTTTGAACTGGCAAGTTCGGATTTGATTGTAAGAATAGAGGAAGTGGCAAAAGAATCGGCTGGGGTGAGTGAATCTTAGTAAATCTCTATTCCATCTCGCATTTCGCTATTTGGATAATCGCAGGTCGCTTTTTTTTGAGGAACTGGTACCTTTTTCTATTTCTCTCTCTTAGTTGGGAATTGTTAGAATTAGTATTACCATTCGAATTTGCTATAGAGACATGGGATAATAAAATCGGTGATATCGTGGTCAATTGTGTGGCGTTTTATTTTGGGACTGTGCTGCATAATAAAGCTAAATCCGAGGGTGGTTTCGTCACACATAGTGGCAATTAGAATCGATTATTGCTTCTACGACATCAGGATCGGCAAGGGTTGAGATATCACCCATTTTCTCTGGCTCGCCTTCTGCAACCTTGCGCAATATTCTACGCATAACTTTTCCTGAACGGGTTTTTGGTAAGGCTGGAATAATGCAGAACCTATCTATTTTGGCATGTGCACCGATTCTATTACGGCATAACTGGTTGAGAGAAAGATACAATGATTCTTCATCACTTACTTCCTTGGCGAGTACCAAAAATGCCCTCACACCTTGCCCTTTGATATCATGTGGAAAGCCAACAACACCAGCTTCAGCTATCATTTCGCTTTCAACTAATATCGCTTCAAATTCGGCAGTACCCATGCGATGGCCACTGACATTGATGACATCGTCTACCCGGCCAGTAATCCAGTAGTAGCCATGTTCGTCTCGCCTACAACCATCACCAGTGAAGTAACGATTTTTTATTGTAGAGAAATATGTTTGTAGATAGCGATCATGATCACCATAAATGGTGCGGGTTTGCCCTGGCCAAGATTGAGAAAGACACAGTAGCCCTTCCGCTTTACCTTTGAGTAATTCCCCTTCAGCGTTGTATAGTTCAGGCTGAATCCCAGGTAGTGGAAGAGTGGCTGAACCCCCAATGACCGGAGTCGCAGGAGCTATTGGCGAGATACAGATACCGCCGGTTTCGGTTTGCCACCAAGTGTCGACAATCGTGCATTTTTCCTCACCGACAACTCGGTGATACCATTCCCATGCCTCTGGATTTATTGGTTCACCGACCGTTCCTAAAACACGTAAACTAGATCTGTCATATTTGTGAACATAGTCGTCCCCTTTTGCTGCCAAGGCCCTAATTGCAGTCGGAGCGGTGTAAAAGATTGTAAATCCATGTCTTTCAACCATATCCCAATATCTCCCAGCATCAGGATAGAGTGGAGTTGATTCAAACATGAAAGTGGTTGCACCGTTTGCCAATGGACCATAGACGATGTACGAATGCCCAGTAATCCACCCTACGTCGGCTACACAAGCGAATACATCATCTTCACGTAAATCGAAAACGGTTCGGTGGGTGAATGCCGTGTACGTGATATATCCGCCATGGCTATGCACTTGCCCTTTGGGTTTACCAGTTGATCCTGAGGTGTAGAGAATGAAAAGTGGATGTTCTGCCTCAACTATTACCGCCTCGTGTTCACCGCTTTCATTCTCTATTATCTCATGCCACCAGAGATCTCTTTCATCATTCCATTCGACTGGGTTTGCAGTGTGTTGGTAAACGATTACCGTATCGATTCCACCAGCAATTGCAATTGCTTCATCGGTGGTTTTCTTTAATGGAATAGTCCGACCTGCGCGTTTTCCTTCATCCATTGTAATGACAACTTTGGAACCGGAATCAATAATTCTATCAGCGACAGACTCAGCTGAAAAACCCCCAAAAACCACAGAGTGAATGGCGCCAATACGGGCGCAGGCAAGCATAGCGATTGCTGCCTCTGGTACCATACCCATGTAGATTATGACTCGATCGCCAGAGGTGACTCCACGGCTCTGTAAAGCGTTGGAAAAGCGACAAACTTGAGCGTGTAATTGACGATATGTGATCCGCCGGACTACGCCTGGTTCATCGCCTTCCCATAGGATGGCTACTTTATCGGGGCGATTTTTGAGATGCTGATCGACACAACTAACGGTTGCGTTTAATCTACCGTCTGAAAACCATTTGAAGGATTCTTGTTCAATAGTATCAAAGCCACCTTCCAAACCAATACTAGGCTCGATATCCCAAACGATACTCTTACGAGTTATATTCAGCCAAAAATCATCTGGTTCTGCAATGGAGTGGGCGTGAATACGTTGCCAGTCATCCATACTTTGAATTAAATTTTCAGAATCGAATTTTACCCTTTCTGGAACGGGAATATGTCCTGACATGCACATCCTATCGCGAGACCGCACATGAAATGCACGGCGGAATTATTTCATTAAGCGAAAAACCCTTGTTGTATAGGTGATGTGAGATAGATATGGGCGATGATTCTAAACTCGATGAAGTGCTTTATCCTGAAATTGAAACTCATCAAAATGGCTTTCTAAAAGTCAGTGAATTACATACCATTGCATGGGAGAGAAGTGGTAATCCTAACGGGCAACCAGTCATCGTAATTCACGGTGGACCCGGCGGTGGCAGTCAACCTGCATATCGGAGGTATTTCGACCCGGAAAGTTGGGACATCATTCAGTTCGATCAGCGCGGTTGTGGCCAATCAACACCTCATGCCGAATTGGAAGAAAATAATACACAAGCTTCGGTTTCCGACATCGAGGTTTTACGTCAACATCTCGGCATTGAAGATTGGCATGTATTCGGAGGTTCATGGGGTTCGACTCTCTCATTAATCTATGCGATTCAGCATCCCTCTCGGGTCAAGAGTTTGATTTTACGCGGGATATTCATGTGTCGTAAAAGTGAGTTGCGTTGGTTTTACCAGGATGGCGCCAGCCATATATTCCCAGATGCTTTTGAACCATATCGTGAACACATTCCTTCAGAGGAACAGCACGATCTGATATCCGCTTATCACCGACGATTAACCAGCGATGATACTGAAATACGTCGTGCTGCTGCAAAACAATGGACCTTGTGGGAAATGGCGACAAGTTACCTCTTTCCAAAGCAGGATACTATCGAAAAAGCCGATGACCTTGATTTCGCTGTGGCCTTTGCTAGAATCGAATGTCATTATTTCCTCAATGGCATATTCCTTGAGGAGGGATATATTCTCAACAATGCTCCCCAAATCGCCCATATCCCTTGTGTGATTGTCCAAGGTCGTTACGATGTGGTTTGTCCGGCGCGCAGTGCGTGGGAATTACACAAAGTCCTACCGCTAAGTCGATTGAGAATAATAGCAGATGCTGGCCATTCTATGGGTGAGTTTGGTATTGCAAAAGAGTTGATTCTAGCAACAGATGAAGCGCGTCAACATCCCTGACTAAACACGATTGACCAACTATTTGGTGCGTCGGCTTGATATGCAGGGCCATTGTCGGAAAGCATGGAGGCTATGCCTCCGGTGAAGAAGATGTCAGAAGAAGGCACCATGACTCCCGAAGTCAAACTCAAGGAAGTGGAGAATCGTCTAGGCGACGAAACCGACCGCTTGCGTAAGCTCTATGCAGCGTATGAATCTCAGGAAAAAGAATTGATTGATATCAAAGCTGAGATCGAGGTTTTAGAAAAAGAAATCGTCGAAAGAGAAATTGAGAAAGAAGGGCTAGAGGGCCTACTTTCACAAAAGGATAACCGAATCAGAGACCTTGAATTGAGAGATGCAAAGGTCACCAAGCAAATCGAACATCTTGAGCCTGAACTCCAGAAAATGGAAGAGAAATTCTCCCGTGAAAAGGATAGATTGGGCAAGGTTTTCTCCATCGCTGAAGAACTCGATAACGACTTGCGATTGGCAGTGGTCGAATTATCTACTCGTGATGAGTGGTATGTAGAGCACATGTCACTATTCGAAGAATTAAATAAGGCAATTCAGAATCGCTATGAAATGATTGAAACCGCAATCGAAACAGAGCGCCAAAGTCAACACATGCAACGTGCAATCACCGACCGTATGGATGAGGTTATCGAATCCAGAGCGGCTGAGATGACACTCGAAGAAGCTGAATCCAGAATTGAATCCGAGAAGGACCCAGCGGATCTTGTGTCCGACGAGGAGACTGCTGAAGAGCCAACTGAAGATGTATCTGCTCCCGAAGAAACCGAAACCAAAGAACCAGCTGCTGCCGATAACGTAGCAGAGGAAGACATCGAATGGAATTGGTCGGATAGTGTTCTCGATGGAGTCCTTGAAAAGTATGGGATTTCAGATCGTGAAGCTTTCATCGAATTCTCCAAAGCATACGACAAGGACGGAAATTATTACCTAAAGGGTAGCGAACTTGGAGCTGCAGCGGATGCTTGGGTCAAAGAACACCCCGTGGAATCGAATTCATCGGATTCAGAATGGGCTGATGATACCGACCCGTGGGCAGAGAAGTGAGGCGATTTGAATGGGTCTTCTGGCCCGTGGCGGTCATGCACCGGTACTGATTCCAGCAGTAGTTGGTTTCTCTTTCATCACGATTGGTAGTTTAGTAGACCCTCTGATGGGTCTAGCACCTGGATGTGGGATTTTCCTACTGATGATATCAGCCTTCTTTGCAAATTTCTGGCGTGATCCAGACCGACCGATTCCTCGTGATGAAGGGGTTATCGTGTCATCTGCTGATGGCCATGTGATGTTTGCAAGACGTGAAAAGGCAACAGGAAGGAGACCTTCCGCTACTGAAACTGAAGACATTCAAAGCGATGAGCACACAGGAGATTGGCACCCTGAATCGTGTGAAGAGCCTCTTTCCTTTTCGACAGAGCAACGTTTTGAAGCCGTTGAAAAGGGAGATGAATCTGAAAGTGACGTCTGGCGAGTTGCTGTCTTCATGTCACCTCTCGATGTTCATGTCAACCGAGCACCGATTGCTGGAACTCTTACCCAAATGGAACATCGAGTTGGCAAAGGTCGTAAACGCGGCCCGTTCCTTGCTGCATATCGTAAGGAGAGTGAATATAACGAGCGAGTCCGCTCGCTCTTTGTTGACGATGCCGGCCTGGTCGTCGAAGTTACACAAATTTCTGGAGCCTTAGCACGTACGATTATCCCGTGGGTAAGCGAAGGAACTGAGTTGAGGCGTGGTCAACGTTACGGCATGATCCGCCTCGGTAGTCGTGTCGATATACGAGTACCAGCCGCACAATTCTCGGTTGAAGTCGTCTCTGCAGAAGATGGAAATTCCACCTATCCAAAGGGTGAATTTGTCAAAGCTGGGACATCAATACTCTTCAAGCCTATCTGATTTGATGGTGCGACTAGTTGAAACATAAGACGCCCGAGCCCGACATATGGCGGGAAGGAGTTTGACGATGATCCCCGGCGAAGGGGAGCGCCCAGCTCGTATTCACGATTTGGTCAAAGCACCAGCAAATACCCCATGGGCAAAAGAGAAGCAACAATCTTGGGATGCTCGTGAATTAGCTACCACTTATTTCACCCCCGAAACACTTGCAGATGGTACACCAACCAGTGCGGTAACCGTAATACTGCGAACTAAAGGCTGCCATTGGTGGTGGTCTAGTGGCTGTACTTTTTGTGGATATTTTAATGATACACGAGATGATGTGACCAGTGAAGACCTACACGCACAGTGGGCACAAGCAAAGAAGAAATTCTCTGATTTTGCAGATCACGGAATGGTCAAGGTTTACACATCTGGTAGCCTACTCGAAGATAGAGAGATTCCAGTTGATTTCCAGAAGACCGTCCTCCAGGAATGTCATGAATTAGGCAAGGAATTGATTATCGAGAGTCGGACTGAACAATTAACCAAAGAAAAATTAGCTTGGGCTGTAGCGATAAACCCTAAATTTTCAGTGGCCATTGGTCTTGAAGCATATGATGACGAGGTTCTCCGTTTCCACGTCAATAAAGGCTTTTCAATCGCTTCTTGGGATCGGGCGGTCGAAAACCTAGTTGAATTCGGTGTGCGAGTCAAAACCTATCTGATGTTTAAGCCTCCTTTCATGAGCGAAGGTGATTCACTCCATCATACGGTCAAATGGATAGAAGATGTCGCGTCTCGCAGTGATGAAATATCGGTTAACCCGATGAATATTCAGCGCGGAACCATGATCGATCGATTGTATAGAGCTGGCGATTATCGACCTCCTTGGCTTTGGTCATTGGTTGAACTTATCGAACGAGTTAACCCTGTTATTCATCCCAATGGTGGAGTTAATGGAGATCCAGATCAAATCTGTCGTTTGATAATTCATCCAACCGCTGGAGGTAAAGTCAGAGGGGCACATAACTGTGGTTCATGTGATGGCGATATAGTGGCGGCAATCGAGCGTTATTCGGTTAGTGGTGATGTCAAAGAATTCGCTGGAATTGATTGTGCATGTCGAAAAATATGGCAAACTGAAATCGAACTCGATAGATCGATTCCGATTCCATTGGGTATCGGTTTGCGCCGTCGCGGAGATGGAGTTCAAAATCTCCGTTCTCTGTAATCAGTTACCACACTATGCAGTTCTAGTGGTCAATGTTTATGACCGCGGTGACGGTGCAATAGATGACCCCTATGGGGTCAAGGTGAAATGAATGTCTGGAAGTCCACTATTACCCGATGTGAGTCAAGGAGTGGCTGAACCAGCCGCTTCGAGAGTATTTATTGCCATCTCAGTGGTCGGGTTAATCGGCCTTCTTGGAATGTTCAGCACTATTTTTGGCTGGGATAGTTTACCAGTATTCAGCGATATCGCCCCAATGCTAGACTCACTTGGTGGGTCTGGGATTTGGTATTATCTGATAGGAATCATGCTTATGGTTGGAATGATTATTGCCAATATGATTGGGGAGATCATCTCGAATTGAGAAGGGGGGGACTTTTGAATGATTACAGTTATTTTTGCAGCGGTATTATTGGTAGTATTCCTCGGGGGATTAGCGCATTTACTCCAGCGTGGCTTAGGAGACATGAGTGCTGCTCTCAAACAAGTTGGTATGTTTCTGTTAACCAAAGCCCCAGCTGGAATTATCGGTTTGTTCAAAGACGATGATGGCAATGGGGCAAAAACTTGGATTCAATTCGGTTGTTTCTGGTTTGTTCTTTCAGCAATTGGCGGCTTCCTTGGTGCTTGGCATGATTATGATGCAAAAGCCTTGGATTCTCTTTCAAGTATTGGCTGGTCATGGGATAATGGCGATGCTATGGCATTGTTCAACCTAACCACACTCAGCGCAGCGGTTTTCAGCATCTTACTCGGCGGTTCTCTAGTCGCACACAGCCGCGCAAATGGTGGCCGTCTAGCTAGCGAAGCCAGTGCATCACTGATTGCCTTCGGTTGGTTTGGTGTTACTTTACTCAGCCTGGTATTACCTGTCTTCTTCGACTTGAGTGATTTCCACTATAGCCTGATTGGGATGGTATACGCAGCAATGGTCAGCTCGATGCTGGTTAATTCTTTGCTTACCAATGCGCAAAGCGAGACTCCGGTTGGAGTTAGTAGTTGGTTTTTGATAATGGGACTTGCAGCAATGATCTTTGGTCTTGCAATCAATGCTCTCGGCGAGATCACCAACCAAACCACCGTTGTTTGGATGGCTGATGCAATAGTAAACGGATGGGTGCCACTTGCATTGATGTTCTCTGTTGGCTATCATGTGGTCCCTTGGGTCACAGACCGCCCTATCTGGAGTGGTAGTCTTACCAAAGCCAGTATGTTGTTGCTATTTGTCACAGTTACTCCATTCTTCCTTTCTCAATCCAGTACTGAACCACTATTGCAATCATTAGGAGCGATTCTAGTAACCATGGGTATATTCCCGATATTAGCATTCAGTGCCAATATCATTTGCACAATGCGCGGTAATGCTGGTTCAGCAATGAATAGTCCTGGTGCGGTAGCGGCAGTCGCTGCTGCTTTACTACTACCAATATTTGCAGTTCTAGCGTTCTTTACCGGCCTCAATGTAATGATTGGAGATGCATCTCTAACAACTGTTGCTTCTACGGCTAATATGGGCTATCTCTACACTGTAGGTGGACTATTCTGCTTAGCAGTAATGTTTGAGTTATATCCCTTGGCATCGGGTAACCGCCTGGTTGGGAACTCAGCTGGATTAGCAACTTGGTTGGTCATCTTTGGCGGTTTATTCAGCACAGTCGTCTCATTGATGGCAGATTGGACCTTTATCGAGATCAGTTCACTGGTAGATGATGCAACTCTGGAAAGTGTTAGTGGTTTCAATCTCACAGCATCTGTTGGGTTTTATTGCATTACAATGGGAATCTTACTAGGGGTTAGTACTGTCTCTCGGACCGCTTTCTCACGTATTCCTTCCGATAAGGGAGTTGTTGTAAACAGTGATGTTTCCACCTTCACTCTAGTTGAGGGCAGTACGTCTATCCGTAATCTGCTAGGGCGCGGGGTTGGATTGGATACCGAGTTAATAATCTCTGATTCTGAAGGAGAAGATGAGAGTGGTAGCACTATTATCGAGGTTTCCGCTACACTCCATGACGATGAAGTCGATGAATTCCCTGAGAAAGAAGAAGATCAATATCCAGAGGAGTTGGTGGAGTTGACCAAGTGGCTTTGCGCAAGAGGCACTACTGCCAAGCAATTCTTTGAATGGGCAGATGTCGACGCTAGTGGCTCTTTAGATATGTTTGAACTGGGTAATGCGCTCAAGGTTGGTCAAGGAATCGAACTACCGCCTTGGGATATGGAAAAATTGGTAAAGGAGATGGACATCAATAATGATGGTAATATCGATTTGCCCGAATTAGATATTCTCTTGATGATGATTAGAAGTAAGCACAACATCGAATTTGTTGAATTCGTACCTGAAGAGGAAGAGTCGTCTGAGGAAGAGACTTCTGAAGAAGAGTCGTCTGAGGAAGAGACTTCTGAAGAAGAACCTGCAGAAGATGATACGGCCGATGACGATTCAACCGAAGAGGACATTACCCCTAGCAAATCAGATTTGAACAAGATGAAGAAATCAGAAATTACTGAATTGGCTAAGTCTTTGGGATTGGATAGCAAGGGCTCCAAGAAGGAATTAATCGAACGGATTACGCAGTAATTAGGTGACTCGATGCGTATCGGTTTGGTCGGCAAGCCCAATGTTGGTAAATCGACATTCTTCTCAGCAGCTACTTTGGCTAAAGTAGATATTGCCAATTATCCATTTTGTACTATTGATGCAAATGTCGGCGTTGCCTTCATCCATGCATCTGCACCGTGTCCATGCTTTGAATTACGCGAGCGTTTGCAAGCGGAAGGCCGCATGGAACCCATTGATGAAAAAGACCCCCGACAAGGTAGTATCTGTCAACCGAGAACCGGATCATGTATCGGTTTTCGACGCTACGTGCCCTGCCATTTAGTCGATGTAGCCGGCTTGGTTCCAGGGGCTAGTGAAGGAAGAGGAAGGGGCAACGCCTTTCTCTCAGATTTGGCTAATTGCACATCCTTAATTCAAGTGATCGATGCCTCTGCTTCGACCGATATCGAGGGTAATCCAATCGAGGCTGCTGGTGATGTTCTGGCTTCCATGAATGAGGAGATTTCCTTTTTGACCGATGAATTAGATTCGTGGATCTGTAGTATTTTAGAAGATGGTTGGAGTAGAGGAACACGTCGAGTACAAGCTGAAGGCGAGAAGGGCCTCGCTGGATTTCTACTCGAAAAACTATCGGGCATTGGTGCAACACATCAAATGATTCACTCAACAATAGAAGACCTCAGAAATGACGATATTGACCTCTCCAATCTATGGCAGTGGGATAATACGATGATTACTGAAATTGCAAAGCGTTTACGCCCATATATATTCCCAATCAATATCGCTGCCAATAAGGCTGATTTAGCAATTGATGAGCCTTGGAATGATATAGAGAGCACTGCTCTTGTCATCCCAACAATGGCTGATATGGAATTGGCTTTGCGTAGGGCTGATGCCTCTGGATTGATTACCTATGAATCTGGGGAATGCGATTTTTCTATAAGCGCAGAGAAGTCATTAAACGAAGCACAGAAAAAAGCCTTACACTCTATGCACCAAAGATTGACGAGTTCTCAAGGAACTGGTATTTCCCAACTATTGGAGCAAATCGTCTTTGAATCACTACAGATGGTAGTGGTTTATCCAGTACAAGATGAAGGCCAATGGGTTGACGGTGATGGTAGAATATTACCGGATGCACTGATAGTTAAAAATGGAATCAATGCCAAACAATTAGCCTACCAAGTTCATACAGATCTCGGTGATGGATTCATCAAAGGAATTGATGGTCGTAGCAAACGTACAATTGGTGCAGAGCACGAATTAGAAAATAACGCTATTGTCAAAATACATTCTCGTTGATCAATGCCCTGGTGGGGTTTGATACGCAGGGGTCAGGCGAGCGATATTAGCCAGATATTTTACTCGGTTCAAGAACATGTAAACCGGTAGACCGAGCGTCGCTAAAGCAAGTAGAACAAGAGTGTAAATCCCCCATGGTTTTACTGGCAATAATAGCACAGCCCAAGCACCCCAAACTGCCATCAACCAAAGTACTGGAGACCAATATCGGGCAATAATACTGAATCTAGAATTCGATAATTCTCTACTGTAAAAGGAAGGCACCTCATCTTCAGTAACCATGCCCTTTTCGAGGCCACAGCGCACACAGACCTGGGCTTTGGGCCCATTGCCATGGATGAACTGGTTACGCGGATAGACGCTGCTACAGAATCTGCAGGTCGGCATGGCTTAGGCTATCCGCCTCTCACTCTTCAATAATCCGTTGGGTTCGCAAGAAATTTGCTATGATTTTACAGCCATCAATCGAGCCGATGGACTCGGGATGGAATTGCAAACCGTGAACGTTTTTTCCATCGGTTAAACCCATAATCAGACGTCCGGTTTCATCGGTGATATTTACCGTGAGTCGTGTGGGCTCACCTGACAATATCAAACTATTATAACGAGTCATAACTCCTTCTCCTTGGCTAGCAAAAAGGCCAGAAGAGTCGAATCTGATGACCTCAGGAACTCCATGTACCGGGCCAGAAGGACACTTTATTAGTTCCATTCCATCGGCGATTCCGAGGGCTTGGTGGCCCAAACAAATACCCAAAACAGGGTGGTTTCCCGATATTGCTCGTTTTGCCACCTCCATACTAAGGGGACTGATTTCAGGTCTTCCAGGGCCTGGACCGATGACAATATGTTTTGCTTTCATGATATCATCAGCGATATCTGAGGAACTGCATCGACCATCTACGACAACGACATTGCGGCCGAGATTTGCTATCAAGTGAATTATATTGTATGAAAATGAGTCAAGATTATCGATAAAGACTACATCTGGATCATTGCAAGGCCACTGAGTAATTAGGCCCGTATTTGCAAGCAGGGGCGGTTTATGTTCTATTTCTTGGCGATGAATCATCAATTCGCCAGAAGGGATGTTTACGCCTCCTCTCTCCAACCAACCACAGGCCCGACGTAGAGCGGCAGACTTCCAAATGGCTTCGGCTACTTCGGCTTTCGGCTCACTTTCGATAGTGATGCCACCGCCAGCCATTACCGTTCCATGCCAACTATCATCTTCATAGCGCGCTTCGAGAGTTCGAATGAGAATATTCCATGTGCAATCACCCGAATGAACGTCTATCCAGCCAGCAGACCCTGTCCAGAATGATCTTGCCTCGCCTTCAATTTCATCGATAGCCGCACAAACAACGGTTTTTGGACAGCCGGTTATACTGCCACCAGGAAATACGGCTTGTAATGCATCTAAACCGTCTTTGTCCTCTGATAGAGTACCGCTGATTTGACTGACAAGGTGTTGAACGTTAGCGTATGCTTCAACGTCAAATCGGCTTTGTTTGACCGAGCCGACTTCACAAACCATACTCAATTCGTTTCTTTCAAGATCGACCAACATTCGATGCTCTGCTCGTTCTTTTTGATC